>OWJF01000841.1_pt1 | contig 14826 bp, 9 predicted proteins | sample 1732941 | NCBI WGS metagenome assembly OWJF01 (sample SAMN05065770, study PRJEB22554) | human gut metagenome | biome: ENVO:2100002; feature: ENVO:00000062; material: ENVO:00002003 | host: Homo sapiens | place: USA
GAGATGCAGCGTAGTCTCGTGGGCTCGGAGATGTGTATAAGAGACAGGTGCTGGCCGCATCCACCGAGTTGGAGTGCTCCACCGTCACGCGGTCGGTCTTGATCATCTGGGTAGGCAGGGTCTTGGTGGCAAGGGAGGCCAGCAGCCCTTCCAGATGCAGGTGGAGCGCGGGTTTCTGCCGCACGGTGCCGTCAAAGAGGTTTGCTTTTGCAAAAACAGACAGCAGTGCGTCCTTTAACGCGGCGGGTGTAGGCGGTGTGTCCGGCGCAAGGGCCTTGGCAAGGTCGGCTTCGTAGGGCGTCATCACCGGCGGGCGGCGGCCCTGCACGGTACGCCAGCGGTGGGCCTGCATGGTGTAGACGAGCTGGTTTTTCGCCATCCACTCCTGCCGGGAGAGCTTGTACTGGATGCCGAAAAAATAGTCGGCGTGGGCGCGGCGCAGCTCGGCCAGCACCGGGCGGCGGGGCAGTTCCAGCGCGTAGGCCGCGCTTTCGAGGTAGAGCCACGTCAGGTCGTCCAGCTGGCTTTGGCGGATGTCGCCGTCCCAGCAGTCGAACAGGCTGCGGACGAGGTCGTCGCCGTAATATTTGTGCACCAGCCCCACGATGCAGTTCATGTAAAAATCAATGGTGCCGTCGGTGTTGTGCGCGAGGAACAGCGGCTCAAATCCATAGGCTCCGGCTGCCGCCCAGACCTGATTGGCTGCGCGCCGCTGTTCGGCGGTATAGCTCTGGGCTTCCATCAGCCGAAGAGCTTTTCGGCAGTGAGCTGCGCCGGGATGCGGGCGGCGATGACGTCCCGGATGAGCCCCTGCTCGTAGGAATCAAAGGCTTTGTTGGTGATGCCCATATCCAGCGCAGCCCCGGCGGCTACGCCCCGGCGGATGAGCCGCAGGGCGTCCAGCATCCCGCGCAGGTCCAGCGCCTTGGTGGAGATCTCGGCGCTGTCGCACTTCTTCTGTAAGTCGAGGAAGAGGAGGGCGAACTGATGGACATATTTTGCCGCAAGGTTTGGGAACTGGGCCCGCAGCAGCTTTTCGAGGTTGTCCTGCGTGATGGTGGGCATCTGGATGACCACGAAGCGGGAGGTCAGCGCCTCGTTCAGCTCGCGGGTGCCCGCATAGCCGTAGTTCATCGTGGCGATGAAACGGGTCTCCTCGGCCAGCGGGATGCGCTCGTAGCCGGGCACATCGATGGCGCGGCGGAAGTCCAGCACGGCGTGGAGGACGGCCAGCGCCTCGTTTTTGGCCATGTTGATCTCGTCCAGTACGCCGAAACCGCCGCACTGGGCGCAGCGGTAGACCGGGCCGGGCCGGAACTTGACGGCTCCGCCCTCAAAGGTATCCATGCCGATGAGGGAGGCCGCATCCATGTTCACATGGAACGAGATATCCCACGCCGGGCGGCCGAAGGCGGCGGCGAGGTTCTCGGCCAGCACATTCTTGCCGGTGGCCTTGCCGCCCGCCAGCAGCAGGTTCTCGCCGCAGAGCAGGGCGGCCAGCGCCTGTTCCCAGACCTCTTTTCCGTAATAAGTAAAGGCGGACGCCGGGATGCGGGTGCGCAGCCCCTCAGCCAGCGGGTGCGCGGTACGGTATTCCTTCACGGCGGAAAGCAGCGCGGGATCGACGCCTTCCTGCCGCAGCGTTTCAAGCAAATCAGACATGAACGACACCTTCTTGTGGTTGGCAGTGCCAAACCGATTTTTCAGCCCTATCATAGCACAAACCGCAGCGGATGTGTAGAGGCGGGCGGCAAGGATTCGGCAAAAATTTACTGGGAAGATTGTGGGGCGGAGAAAACCGTGCTAGAATGAAGAAAAACGGAAGGGGACAAGGGTCATGAAACACCAACACCGACGCTGGAAGGTCTGTTTTGCAAAAAATTACTGGGGGACGCAGAAGGGAACCGACCAAGGCGAGGAACTGCATCTCGACAGGGAATTTGAATGGAATGGCCACCGGTGGCTGATCCCGGCCCTCTACCGGTGCCGGCAGGGATTGGTCGTGGACTTTGCGATAGAGGTGCCGCAGGGAGAACTGCGGGCCTATATGGAAAAATGGGGCCTGACCGAAAACGGCGAATGCACCCGCACGTTGACCAGAGCGGAAGAACGCCAGATGGAGCAGGAGAATCCGCTGGATATTGGATTTTGTGCCTCTCTGAGGCTGAACGGGGTGCGTCTGCACCCCAGCGATGGCTGCGGAATGGGGTATCTTCCGGGAACTGACGCTGGAAGCGATGAGGCAGCGGCGCTGGTGCACTATTATGGGCTGGACGAAACGAAGGTCTGGCGGTTCTGGCGGAACAGCTACCCATGGGCAACAAAGAGCCGGAAGAGCCGTCCCAAACGATTCCGAACGCTGGAACTGGAATTGGAAGCGGAACTGGAGCAGCATCTGGCCGAACAGTTCCCGACACCGGCTGCGGGGGAGTCGGTGACGATCCACGAACCGGGAAACGAGAATGCCGCCTATCAATTGACGGTGCTGGATGTCCGGTCGGAAACGCTGGAGCTCCCGGATTGCGACGGCTGGGAACGTCCAAATTGTTTTTGCATGATGACGTACCGTCTGACGCCGAAAGCGGAACACTTCTACCTGACCGACTGCGCCGAGGGAGACCATCCGCGCCGCAAACCACGGAAGCTGCCGCCGGAACAGGCGGCACTTGCCCGGAAATACAGGCTGGAACCGCAGATGGAAGGAGATGCGGCCATTGCGGTCATCGGCGGGGCCGATGGGCCGACTGCCGTGTTCTGCACGGTGCGCGGAAGTGCCGAAAAAACGGAGGGAGCCGCTGCGGCAACCTCCGCCTGCTATTTTGCCCCGGTGCGGCCGGAAACGGTCACATGGCAGGCGGAATTTGACCGAAAACCCTGCGGGGATACCACAGTTTCACTGATTTGTGACGTTTGAATCGGAAAAGATGAAAAAATCTCTTCTGCGCCTTGAAAAATTGACAGAACTGCAAAGATGCGATAAAATAACAACTATGTTTGCCGGGAAACACCCGGCGGCGGAAGTTGATTTTTCAGAGGTGTGGAAAGAACCATGATCGAAACCATTACGGCCGTGAACGATGCGGTCAACCATTTTATCTGGGGCATCCCAGCCATGATCAGCATCATCGGCGTGGGGCTGCTGCTCAGTGTGCGGACCCGCTTTTTGCAGATCCGCAAGTTCCCCTATGCCATCAAAACAACGATCGGACGCATGTTTCGCAAGAAAGACGCCACGGACGGCGCCATGACGCCGTTTCAGGCGGTCTGCACGGCGCTGGCGGCGACGGTGGGCACCGGCAACATTGCGGGCGTGGCGGGTGCCATCGCCATCGGCGGGCCGGGTGCGGTGTTCTGGATGTGGTGCTCGGCGCTGCTGGGCATGTGCACCAAGTTTTCGGAAGTGACGCTGGCCGTCCGTTTCCGGGAGCGCAGCGCCACCGGCGAGTGGGTGGGCGGCCCGATGTACTACATTAAAAATGGCCTGAGCAAAAACTGGCATTGGCTGGCGGCGTTCTATTCGCTGTTCGGCGTGCTGACCGTCTTCGGCACCGGCAACGCCACGCAGGTGAACACCATCGTCACGGCCATCGACTCGGCCCTGACCGCCTACGGCGACTTCAGCAAGAGTATGCTCTCCACCGTCAACCTTGTGGCGGGCGTGCTGGTGGCCATGCTGGTAGCCATGGTGCTGCTGGGCGGCATCAAGCGGATCGGCAGTGTCACCGAAAAGCTGGTGCCCTTTATGGCACTGTTCTATGTGGTGCTGGCGCTGGGCGTTGTCATCCTGAACATCCGGCGCTTCCCGGCGGTGCTGGCCTCCATCGTGGGCGGCGCGTTTGACCCACGGGCCTTCACGGGCGGTGCCATCGGCAGCGTTTTCCTCAGTATGCAGAAGGGCGTTTCCCGCGGCATCTTCTCCAATGAGGCTGGTCTGGGCACCGGCTCCATCGCCCACGCCTGTGCCGACACCCGCAAGCCGGTCAAGCAGGGGATGTTCGGTATCTTCGAAGTCTTTGCCGATACCATCGTTATCTGCACCCTGACCGCGCTGGTCATCCTGTGCAGCGGGGTGCCGGTGAACTACGGCTCTGCCGCCGGTGCCGAGCTGACCATCGCCGGATTCACCTCCACCTACGGCGGCTGGTCGTCCATCTTTACGGCGGTGGCGCTGTGCTGCTTCGCCTTCTCCACCATCATCGGCTGGGGCCTGTACGGCTCCCGCTGCATCGAGTTCCTCTGCAAGACGGATAAGGTCGTGCGGCCCTTCCTCGTGGTCTACTCCTTCGTGGCCATTCTGGGCGCGACGGTGGACCTCGGCTTGCTGTGGAACATCGCCGATACCTTCAATGGCCTGATGAGCATCCCGAACCTCATCGCGCTGCTGTTGCTTTCCGGCACGGTGGTCAGACTGGTCAAGGAATTTTTTGAGGCCGAATCCTGAAACCGGACACTTTTTCCACAAACGACAAAACAATTGCGAAATTTCACAGGAAGCAATTGACAAAACGAGCCGTTTATCGTATAACCTATATAGAGACGTCATATCCGGGAAGGGTGTGGCGTTCCCGGAACGTTTGGAAAGTGAGGCCGCAACATGAAGAAATTTCTGAAGAGGCTGATGCTGGGGGTCGTAACGCTGGCAGTGTTCTGCTGCATGACCCCGCTGGCGTTTGCTGCAGAAAAATATCACACCATCTATCTGGAACCGCAGGGCGGTATCGGTGTGCCGACGCAGGTGTACGTTTACAAGTACGGCGACGTTTACCGCGCGTCCAGTCTGCCGACGCCTACCATGGAAGGCTACACCTTTGATGGGTGGTATGAGGATATCGTGGGCGGCACCGCGATCAAGGCGAGCAAGTACAACTTCAAAGAGGAAGGTCAGACGCTCTACGCTCACTGGACGGTCGCGGACGGCAGTTCTTCTTCCGCCGCGGCTGCACAGCCAGAGGAGACGAAACCCACCAAGACCTTTAAGATCGAAGAACATATGGGAGAAGTCCTGATCGTTGGCACGACCATTCTTGTGTTCACGCTGGTAGCGCTGCACGGCTGAAACGGTCAGCTTTTGCCTGAAGTTATCTTAAAATTTTGAAAGCGAGGATTCCTTATTATGATGAACAATGAGATCAAACTGCCCGCCGCTTACGCTGCGATCGACGAGAACGAGATGGTCTACCTGAACGGCGGCTCCATCACCGACACGCAGGGCTGGCTGATCTTCATGAATGTCGGTGCCCTGTTCAACTACGTCGCCCGCGTCTTCTCCGCTGGCAGCTCCATCGTCAACAACGTCAGGGTCATCGTCACCACCATTGAGGCTCTGAACACTTTCAAGCTGACCGGCAAAAACTAAACGAAATTTCCTAAAATGGCTGAGAAGCGCATCCGCAAAAAAGCGGATGCGCTTTTTTGCGCCGAAAGTGGCGAAAATCGGGCTTTCAGACGCCGAAAATCAGTGATATATTTTGCGAAACCGGTTGCGAAAATAGAAGAGGGATGCTATAATCAACCATAGTATTGGGTAATTATGACAATCATCCGTTAGGGAGATAAACTACATGGCGGAACGTGAACTGCGGCGGATGAGCCGCACCGAATTGATCGAGATCATCTACGCACTCAAGCAGCACGAAGAAGAGCTGGAACAGCAGAACGCGGCGCTCCAGAAGCAGCTGGACGACCGCACCCTGCGGCTGGAACATGCCGGTTCCATCGCGGAAGCATCACTGGCGCTGCATCAGGTGTTCGAAGCGGCTCAGGCCGCTGCCGATGCGTATCTGGAATCGGTGAAGGCAATGAATCCGCCCCTGCCCAGTGAACCGCCGCAGTCTGCGGATAACGGAGGTGCGGACGCAGAATGAAGGGACGACACGTGAAACTGGCCACGATCCCCTCCATGGAGGAAGTGGACAAGGAACGGCAGCGTCTGGAATACCGGGACCGCTACGTGCGGGTGCTGAAAAGCACGGTCTACGCGCTGGTGGTGGTGGCTGCGGCGGCGGTGCTGCTGGCGACCATCCTCCTGCCGGTGCTGCAGGTGTCGGGCGACAGCATGAACCCGACCTTGCAGAGCGGGGATGTCCTGCTGCTGCTCAAGACCGATGATATGAAAACCGGCGATCTGTGCGGTTTTTATTGGCAGAATAAACTTCTGCTCAAGCGGATCATCGGCGGGCCGGGGGATGTGATTTCCATCGACCGGAGCGGCGTTGTTACGGTGAACGGGGAGGCTCTGGAGGAACCTTACGTCGATGAACTCGCGCTGGGCGAGTGCGACCTCAAGTTCCCGTATCAGGTGCCGGAAAATCGCTATTTCGTGATGGGCGACCATCGTTCAACTTCCATCGACAGCCGAAGCACCGTCATCGGCTGCGTGGACAAAAGCCAGATCGTCGGCAAGGTGTTCTTGAGGGTATGGCCCTTGTCACGTCTTTCATGGGTGCACTAAGGAGGTGCCATGATGAGGAATCAGTTCAATGAGATCATGCAGAAGCTGCGGGCGCAGCGCGTGAGAGCGCGGCGCTATACGGCGATGCTGCTGGTGCTTGCGATGCTGACATCACTCTCGGTCAGCTGGCGGCTGCATCAGGTGGGCACGGCGCTGACCACCGACAACGAATATAGCTGCGGCATGGAGGAGCACGTCCACACCGACGACTGCTATACCGAGGAACTGGTCTGCGGTTACGAGGAAGGCCAGCCGGAAGACCCGGACCCCGCCTTTTCCGTGGACTCGGAGCCGCCCACGGAAGAGCCGGAAGCCGAGCCGGAAGAGACCGAACCGGAGGTGCACCACCACACGGCGGACTGCTACGAGACCGTGCTTGTTGAGCACGAGGAGCTGACCTGCGGCCAAGAAGAACATACCCACGATGAAACCTGCCCGATCGATCCCGATACAGGGGACTTCCTCTGCGGCTTTGAGGAGCACACCCACACGGACGACTGCTACACCACTGAGACGGAGACCGAGGAAAAGCTGGTCTGCGGCTACGAAGAGGGCCAAGTGCTCTCGGACGGTACGGCAGCGGAGGACGGCATTGCGGCGCTGGAAGATACCAACACCGCCACGTCTGTGTCGGAGGACAGCAGCAGCGAGGCCGTTTCCGAGCCGGTGCTCCATCACCACACCGAGGCGTGCTATGAGAAGGTGCTGACCTGCACCATCCCCGAACACACGCACACGCTGGAGTGCCTTGCGGACTATAGCGCCGACGTGGAGACCGACGACGACTGGGAAAAATACAGCGTCGGCCTGAGCGATAACTGGAACGAGGCCCTGCTGGCCGTGGCAAAGGAGCAGCTTGGCTACAAGGAAAGCGAAAAGAACTTCCAGACCGACGAGGCACTGGGCGACATCATCGACGTCCACCATTACACCCGCTACGGTGCGTTCTACGGGAACCCCTACGCCGATTGGGACGTCGCGTTCATCGCGTTCTGCCAGCATTATGCGGGCATCCCTAAGACGGAGATCCCGCAGCGCTTGGGCTTGGAGGCGCTGCGCGCCGATATGGATGCCATGGGCTTTGCCTACCTCACCGAGGGCGAAGATGCGGCTTACGAAGCCATCCCCGGCGATGTGGTCACCTATAATAAAAACGGAACTGCCGACGACGAGACCATCGGCATCGTGGAGACGGTAGGCGACGATTCGCTGACCGTTATTTCTGGTGCCGTCGAGGGCGCTGTCGCGGAAGTGACCGTTCTCTTCACCGATGTCACCAGCACCATCCTCGTGGATCAGGCTTACGGCGACTACGTGGGCGAGGCCGACGACCGCGACGGCATCCATGACGATGAGATCGCAGTGCAGCCGGCAGACGAAAAGGATGCGGCGGCGGTGTATGCGAGCGAAGATATTTTTAATATAACTGGTGCACTCGACCTGAACGATGAGAAAAATCAGAATGATTTGGGCCTGACCTTCACGCTCGAAAATAAGCCGGATGGAAAAAATTGGGAAAAAATTCCTGCTGGTTCAGAGATTCAGGAGGGCGACGAGGTTCGTCTTGTCTTGAACATGGAATCGGTGCCGGAGAACATCTTTCATGATGGCCAGAACGGCAACAAGGCTTACTATCGGTTGCCCTATAAACTGGCCGAGCCGTTGACGGATAAGCCGATTTATAAAGAGGGAAGCACAACCGAGGTGATCGGCCACCTGAACGTGAATACAGAGGGTCTGGCAATTATTACATTTGACAAGGTGCAAGGTTTTGATTATACGAAGACTTTCAAGGCGACCATCAATGTCAGTGGCAAGATCGTTGCAGGCGGTACCGATGCCAGCGAGGATATCAAGTTCTCGGACGATGCGCACTTCACCCTGAAAAAGAAGAGCGATATCAAAACGGAAAAATCGGCTGCGGCGGAAGTGGTAGAGAAAGGCGACAGGACCTATTTCAAGTATACGGTCAAGGTATCGTCGAAGAACGGCACCGCCGGGCAGCCGGTCACGATCGATGATGTGATCACGAACCTTTACAATTTGACCGGCAGCTATAATAAAGAATCTTTCACGCTGACGAAAAATGGGACGGACTCCGTAAGCTTGAACGAAAAAATTACGTTTGCAAAAAATTCTGAGGGTAAGGATACTTTTGAAATCAAAGACCTTGACGCACTGGGTCAGGATGAGTATTACGAGCTGACGTATCTTTATGAGGTTCGCTATTCAGGTAAATATGACAATAAATGGGGCGCGGTCGATAACACCGCAAAGGCAACGTCGGGAGAGAATGAGTCGACCGCTACTGCAAACAAATCGCTCAGCAGTGATGACATTACGGTTGAGAAGACAGGTAAAATTAATGGAAATTACCAATCGGATAAGTCGCTTGGCAAAATCGCGTGGACGGTTACGATCAATAACCCCAATGGCCGCGATTTGAAGGACTATGTAGTTAACGATGCCCTTAAAACCAGCGGAATCACCATCCGTGCGGGTGACAAGGTTAAAATTGAAGAATCGACGGATTCGAACAACTTCCATGACTTCAAAGTTAATGGGATACAGCAGTATGGTGTGATAAAGGAGGGGAATACAGGCTTTACCTATAAATTCCCCGAAGGCTCGACGGGGAAAAAATATCGGTTTACTTACTATACCACCATGCCGGATGGAACGGGCGGCAAGGATGTTACAAATGGGGTGGATGTAACGAAAGGGGAGAATACGTACCATGCCGAGTACACCGTGCAAAACGCGGTGCGAGATTTGCTGCTGCTGAAGAACTCCAGCGGCACGCTGGAAACGGTTAGCACCGGTAAAATGCAGGAAAAAAAGTGGAATATTGCAGTCCGCACGGACGCATCGGTGGGCAAAAAGAGTTCGTTCACCGTAACGGATACATTCCAAAAGCCGACCATTGGTGGCGTGGAAGCAACCGGGCTGAAGCACTATGCCGTCAAGAGCACATTGGAACAGGAACTGAAAGATAGCATAAAGTTTTACTGGGTCAGTGGGGAAAATTCCGGCAAGGCTTCGTACAGCGACCTTACAAAATCGGAATTCGGTGGCGTAAAGATCAACATTGAATATTATAAGGCTAACAGAGAAGTGGCAACGGAGGATACCGATGAAGTGACGTCCTTCAAAATTACGGTTGACTGGACGAACGCCACGGATAAAGACCTTGTGATTACCCAGTTGAATGCGGAATCTTATTCTTCCTATGTGGAAGATGTGAGTTCGCTGAACGCTGGCGAAACGCTTACGGTGACCAATCAGATCGCATACGGAGGCGATCACAAAGAGGCAACGTCCAGCTACACCAAACCGGCGGCGGGCAAGGCAGAACTGAAAAAGTATGCTTGCGATAATGCGGATCACGGTTTCTCGGAGAATGCAACAGTCGAGTATGGAAAAATCATCTGGTTCAAACTGATTTTGAAAAATGTAACAGATGACACCGTAACGGTGACCGACACCTTGCCGAAGGGACTGAAGTATGAAAACTTTGTTGGGGCCAATGACACGGGCTGGAAGCGTTCGTACTATGTTGGATTCTCGAAGAGTACAGAAAGCGGTGTGGATGCCAATACGAGTTTGTTCCCGTTGAGTGGTCGGAGCAACACGGACGATGATAGCCGCCAAGGTAAGGGCTATCTTACGGTGAGCTACACTCCGTATCAAAAGAATCAGGAGCAGACGCTGACTTTTACGTTGACGAACCTAACAGAGACGCAGAAAAATAATCCGGATGGGTACAATATTGCCATCATTTTCGGCGTCCGAGTGGACGATGACAGATGGGACGACATCGATTTTACCCAAGATACTTATACAAACACTGCAAAGTGGGACAAAGAAGAGGAAGCAAAGACGGCCGATGTTACGGTAAAACGCACGAATTTCGGCTTGTGGAAGACTGCCCAACGAAGCAGTGATCAGAATGCCGCAACCTATACCGTTGAGATCAACAAGGACAGCAAGCAGTGGCTGTCCACGCCGGGCAGCGAGCTGGAGCTGCACGATACCCTGACGATCCCCGCCGAGATCGATGCCGAGATCAACCGGCAGAGCGTCAAGCTGGAGAAATATGTCAATTGGACGTGGGTGGATGTAACAACAACCGATCTGCGGAGCTTTACCCTTGAGCCGATGCAGATTGACGGAACGAACAAAGTCTATAAGATGACGTTTGCCGTCCCGGATGGCTGCTACTATAGGCTGACGTATGAGTACCGCTTCCTTGTAGGCAATCAATATGGAAACCAGACGTTCCAAATCAGCAACAAGGTGGATATGTTCGGGCACGGTGAAACCAACAGCGACTACTGGTATAACTATCAAGAAGGCGGCGGCACCGCTTCGCAGACTAATACCAACACCTTGCAACTGTTCAAGGTGGAACGGAACAAGTACAATAACACCTTGCCGGGTGCAACGTTCAAACTGTCCCAGTGGAACAGCAGCGGCTGGAGCGAGGTCGGGAATGACTACACGACGGACGAGAACGGCCAGATCCTGTTCCGGTACGCGAATCAGGTGAGTGGGAATGTTGTAAAGGTTGAGCGAGGTGTACTCTACAGGCTCGAAGAGATCGCGGCCCCCAACGGTTACATCGGCGACAGCACCCCCCACTATTTCCTGATGCTGGATGCAAACCAGACAAAGGAGGACGCAGCGATCACCACGGCTATGCAGGGTTCTGGCGTTGCAGAGTCGCAGATCACCTTCGTTGCAGCCAACCAGACGGAACAGATGTACGTTGAAAATACTGCCAAGCAGATCACCATCCGCAAGGTGTGGCAGGATGCAAACGGTAGGCAGGAGACGAACGTTTCGCATGGCGACATTACGGTGAAACTGACCCGCACGGATAAGGCGACCGGTCAGGTGGATACCAGCTGGTCGGCCGACATCACCCTCTCGTCGAGCAACAACTGGACGTATATCTACCCGGATACTTCGAAGACGCCTACCCCCGATGACCCCTTGGACGACAACTACACCTACGCCGTGGAAGAGACAAACAAACCGGATAACTACAATGTTTCCTATACCGACCAGAATGGCAACGAACAGCATACCGGCTTTACCAGCGGCGATACCGTGGTCATCAAGAACATGCAAAAGTCCGGCTGGCTGAAGGTCGAAAAGAAGTGGCTGGCTGAAGACGGGAAGACTGCGCTGACCGATTTGCCGGAGGACACCGCCATTACGCTGAACCTGTACAAGGTAGGCGATGACGCAAATCCGGTCGATACGAAGACCTTGACAAAGGGCGACGGCAACAACTGGAAGTGGAAGTTTACCGGTTTGCAGGAAGACGCACAGTATTACGTCGTTGAGGAACCGCCGGTTGCGGGCTTTAAGGTGACGTACAGCCACACCGACTTGAACGCCGCACCCACCGGTTCTACCGTGACGGTCACCAACACGAAGAAGCGCACCGAAACGACGCTGGATGTTGTGAAGAAGTGGGAGGATTCGGATGGTAACCCGCTGACGGAGAATCTGCCGACTGAGATTACGCTGATCCTTTATGAAAAGGGTACAAATCAGGAAATGGCCTGTGAAAAGGTAAAACCGGATGCCGATGGCAACTGGAAGCATACCTTTACCGGGCTTGAACCGGAGAAGGAGTACTATGTCGAGGAAGTTTCTGTGGATGGCTACGAAGTGGTCAGCGGCACGGGCGAGGGCAATGCGGCCCTGCCCGGTGTCACCATCACTGTGACCAACCGCAAGAATGCCCCCGACTACGAACTCCCGGCGACCGGTTCCACCGGTACGGCCCCGTACACCACCGCCGGTGCGGTGCTGATGGGTGCCGCGCTGGTGGGTGGATACCGCAGGAAACGCAGACAGGAAAGGAGGGGCGAGTGACCCTCCCGCCCCTGCGGGCGGAGCACAGATCACCACAAAAAGCACAGATTTTGGGATTGCTTGGAAGCAAAAAGAAGCAAATTGGAAATGAGTTTATTTCACAAGGAGACGAAGAAAATGAAACACATGAAGAGATTCGTTGCGCTGTTTGCCGCGCTGGCTCTCGTGCTGGCGATGGCAGCCCCGGCGTTTGCGGAGAAGATTGACACGTCTAGTCATAGTTTCTCAGCGTATAAAATCTTCAACGCTTCGTTGGATGATGGAAAACTGACTGGCATTGAGTGGGGCGCTGATGTGGATGGTAATGCTATTCTTGCAGATCTGAAGGCAGACCCCATTACAAGTTCGGAGTTTAGTGATGAGGTGACGACTGCATCCAAAGTGGCAGAAGTTCTGAGTACTTGGACTGGAGAAACAAACGAGAAAACTCTGCAGTTCGCAAAGATTGTTGCTAAGCATCTGCAGAGTGCGGCATCACCTGTTACTGGAACCAACGGTCAAATTACTTTCTCTCAGACAGGTTATTATCTGATTGTAGATACGACAAATACGGAGAATGTGGCGGATGCAAAAAACTTAACACTGCTGAATGTTGCGGAAGCCGGAAAGACCGTTACTATTAAGGCAAAGGGCGAATACCCGACTGTTGAAAAGAAAGTAAAGGAAAATATTAAGTTCACTACCGATGATGGTTATGGTGCAGGCTATAATGATACGGCTGACTACAATATTGGTGATTCGATTCCATTCAAATTGATTGGCACGGTGCCTGATATGAGCCAGTATAGCTCTTATGAATATACATTCCATGATACGCTTGCAAAATCTTTTAATGCACCGAGCAAAGATGATGTTAAAGTTTACGTTTCGTCTGACAAGGCTGGTACTGGAAAAATAGAGATTACGGAAAAATTTTCTGTAAGTGTTGATACGGCAAAGAACGAAATTACAGTTTCCACGAGCGAACTGAATAAGATTGATGGCGTGACTGCCGGTAAATGTATTCTGGTTGAGTACAGTGCAGTATTGGACAGCAATGCCGCAATCAATAATGGCAATGTCGGGGAAACGACGGAGGGTAACGTTAATAAGGTTTATCTGACCTATTCTAACAATCCGAATGGCAGTGGCGAAGGCAAGACCATTGAGGATAAGGTTATCGTCTTTACCTACAAAGTGGGTGTCACAAAGGTTGATGCAACCAATAATAATGCTCCTCTGAAGGATGTTCAGTTTAAGCTATACAAAAAGACGAACGAAGCCAAGCAAGAGTGGGTGCAGGTTGATAATAATGGAAAGGTTACTGGCTGGGTTGACAATGAGACCGACGGCAGTGTACTGAAATCTGGTGAAGATGGTAAGTTCAGTGTAATCGGTCTGGACGATGGTTCCTACTGGATCAAGGAGACAAAGGGACTTCCCGGATACAATGCTATCGAAGATACTGAAGTTAAAGTAGTTGCTGATACTAGCAATGGTCAGAATGGTCAGGGAGAAACGAATGAGTTGAAGGCAGTAACGGTCAATGGTGGAACGGATATTACGATTGAAAACCGTATTGGTGCTACCCTGCCCGGCACCGGCGGCATCGGCACCACGATCTTCTATCTGATCGGCGGCGGGCTGATGGTTGCAGCGGCCGTGCTGCTCATCGCGAAGAAGCGGATGGAAAACAAGTAAAACCAACCGGGAGCCGGCCGCTCCCCCGAAATAAGAGGGCATCTGCCCCGAACATATCCTTATAACATTAGGGAGTAGCCCATGAAAAAGAATCGCAGCAACATCATTTTAATATTGATCTTTCTCGTGGGTCTATCCGTGATGTTATATCCGACCGTCAGTGACTATGTCAACCAGAAAAACCAGTCGCGCGCTGTGGCGAGCTACTCGGAAGAGGTTGAAAACCTGTCGGACGTGGACTATCAGGCCTATTTTGACGCCGCCAACGACTACAACCGGCGGCTGGCCGAAACGCCCGATGCCTTTTACCGGCCCGAAGAGGTGAGCGGCTACACCGACACCCTCGACGTCTCCGGTACCGGCATCATGGGGTACATCACCATCTCCAAGATCGGCGTGGAGCTGCCCGTCTACCACGGCACCAGCGACGGCGTTTTGCAGGTGGCGGCGGGCCATCTGGAGGGCAGCAGCCTTCCGGTGGGCGGCGCGGGCACCCACGCCGTCATCTCGGCCCACCGCGGGCTGCCCAGCGCCAAGCTCTTTACCAATCTGGATGAGCTGGAAGTGGGCGACACCTTCACCATCACGGTGCTGGACCGGGTGCTGACCTATGAGGTGGACCAGATCTCCATTGTACTGCCCACCGAGACGGACAACCTCAAGGTGGTGGACGGCAAGGATTATGTCACCCTCATGACCTGCACCCCCTACGGCATCAACTCCCACCGCCTTCTGGTGCGGGGACGCCGCATCGAAACGCCGGACAAGCTCAAGCACATCCGTGTAACAGCCGATGCCATCAAGAT
>OWJF01000845.1_pt1 | contig 14802 bp, 7 predicted proteins | sample 1732941 | NCBI WGS metagenome assembly OWJF01 (sample SAMN05065770, study PRJEB22554) | human gut metagenome | biome: ENVO:2100002; feature: ENVO:00000062; material: ENVO:00002003 | host: Homo sapiens | place: USA
ATTTCACATCGTTGATACGATGAAAAGTCAGAGTGTTGTCAATCTTTAGTTCTTCTGGCGCATCTTTCTTATCCCAAAAGAAATGAAGACGAGTGTGTGGATTCTTATAGTGCCAAGCTTTCACATCCTCTGCAAATCCTGCATTTAGAATGTATCCCATAATATAGTCGCCATGATGGCGAACTACAGTCTTTGCCTCTTCGCGAAGCAATGGTGGCACAACCTTTATGCCATGCACAGGTGTGTCACTATTGTCGCGGATAGAGAGAGCCAACTTCGAAGAGGCTCCAATGCAAGTGATTTGAGTAAATAGTTTCAATAGATATTCAGGTAAAGGATATTTCTTCGGCATCTGGAACGATGGGTGAAGAAAAAGGTATTGATGAGCTATGCAAACCTCAGGAATACCAAAATGGAAGAGGGAATAAGTGATTCCACACAACACCTCGTAGAAGTTGATAATGATATCAGCCCCACTTTTCTCGATTTGTTTTCTTATAAAATTGATGCTTGATAGATATGAAGGTATCAACAATGAGTTGTAACCAATAGAACGCAACAGGTTAAACCTGCGATTATCCTTTGATGGTAAGAAGTTTGGACTCAAAAACATCTCTACCGGACTTTCTATCTGAGTCTTGAAAAACTCAGGAATTTCTCTGTTCTTACTCTTTCCTACCAACACCTTTACAACTTCATGCCCTTCGTGCAGCAGCTGCTGCTTCAGAGCCAATGCTTGGGTCAAGTGTCCTCTACCTTCCCCTTGAATTACAAAAATTACCTTCATCTTTTCTACATCTTATATATTGTTATTATTTTGTCCTCCTTCATTTCGTTGCAAAGATATTCTGTCTATGTTGCAAAGCAATGATGATAGGGTGAAGAAAGGATGAAGATAATGATGAATGAAGAAAAGTTATAAAAACAAAGCCACCGAAGACAAAATATCTTCGGTGGCTTTTATAATTATGCTCTTAGATTATGGAAACTACTAATCTTCCCAAAACAAAGAACTTTTTGAGTCAGCTTCTATTATTGTTTCAGTTCCTGTTTCTGTAGCGTCACCTCCTGTTATGCCTTCGAGAAAGTTGTTCTTCTCGTCAGTTGCACTTATAGAACCAGCCAACAACGAACCATCAGCTTCTGTTATTATAACATTTATGATAGGCTTTATATATGTCTTTTTCATTGTTTTTGTTGTTATAATTATTATAGTTTGCAATCGTAACTTACTTTATGATAACCTTTTTAACCATTCCGTTTGCCATCTTTACGATGTTTACACCCTTTGTTATGCTATTCAAGCGATTACCTTGTATATCGTAGATGGCAATGGCAGCAGAAGAAGTATTTATGTTATCAATAGCTGTAGGCACATCACTAATGTCGTAGGTTATAGCCTTAGCTTGGCTTCCCTCTGGCAATTGCAAATATGCACGCATACCCTTGATAATGTTTTGTCCGCCTGTTGCGTGATAGAACTTATTATTTGATATAAAGAAAGCACCTGTAGGGATATTACCAGCAGTATAAACACCCACGAAATTGATTCCGTTGCCAATCTGTGTAGGAGTCTTTGTGTCAACATCTACATTCTCTACCTCTATTTTATTAACAGCTTCATCCACTCTTATCATATATGGTTTTCCTGCCTCTATACTATTAGCTGTAGCGAAGCGTAAATGTATGTTTCCATTAGCGTCTACTTCTGTATCATCGGTAAGTTCTTTTACCTCCCATCCTGTAGGTATCTTCATGTTGAAAGGCAATACAAATGTATTCCATTTAGCATCAGCCTTGATGGTGCGGTTTACAGTTACGGATGTATAATAGTCTGTCTGTGCAGTCAACGCATTATCTGTTTCGTTCATGGTGAGTTCGTTGCCGATGAATGTCATATGGAAATCGTCTGCCTTAAACCATTTGCCATTGTCGCTACACAAGGAAATTTCTGCCTTATGGTCTGTTACATTATATTCTCCACTTACCAAAGCCATAGTTCCAGGACCCACAGCAGCAGTCGTTGCTGTTTGTCCGTTTACTGTTAAAGCAATATTATTTCCTTCCTCCATAGCTACAAGAGCCGAAACCATATACTTACCATTAGGAATATCTGTAACGTTTTGTGTCAATGGTTTTACAGCGTTATCTCCATCCCATGTATTAAAGAGATGAGAACCATCTGCTCCTAAAGTAGTATAAGTTGCATTATCCTGTAATGTCACCTTTGTTTCCCAGCCCGATGTTGCACAAGTCCAACCTGTCATGTCGCCATATTCAAAGTTTGGATTTACTATAGCGAAAGTCATATCAGCATTCTTTGTGCGCTGTTTCTTTACAGCAGCATTTAGTTGTGCATACATCTCTTTCATTTCAGCCTTGCCTTCACCGGTATATGAGCCAGCCTCTATACCATTTTCATATTCTGACAAATCAATAGATGCTCCTGCGTTGTCGGTGAGAGTAGCAGCCTTTGTTTTTATATCCTCAGCAGCAAGTTTTATGCGTCCGTTTGCTACGTTGCATATATACTTTACCCTGAAATTATCAGCCTTGAAGAAACATCCAGCTGTAGGCATATACTTATCATAGTTATCTCCACTACCACCAACAGCTCCGATGGTAATATTTCCGTCTTCTACCAAGAACTGAAGAGTAGCTTCTGTAAACTTACCTTTATTTTCTGCAACTATTGCTTTGTGGCTATTGTTTCCGATAAGGAATACTGATCTTCCATCAAAAGAAGTTAGCAAAGCCTTCACCTCATATAGTCCGTTCTTAACACCACTTATCGTCTGGTATACATAAGGAGCAGTAGTCTCATTATCTCCATTATAAGAGTTGAACAGATGTTCGCCATCGCAGCCTTGTGATGTATATGTATTATTACTATTAGCCTTTACTCCAACATCTTGTTTTGTCAAATCAGAACCCCATCCTGTCATGTCGCCAGTTTCGAAGCTTGGGTTTTCTATCAATGCTGTCATGTCGCCAGAAGGCTCGTTATTCAACGAAGCTATGAGAGCACGCTTATAAGCTGCATCTACCTGTTTGCAGAGTACCTCAACGTCAGCATCCGACTTAATGTTGTTCTCATTGTAGCGATATATAACGCTTGAAATGTCGTAAACTTCCTTACCAGCATCGTTTAGTTGCTGTACCTTAGCCCATGTTTCATTCACACGCTTTGCCACTTTATTCTTAAAGGTTATATATGGGTCGATTTCTGTATTGTCACCATCACCATAGTAGTAAAGTTGGATATTGCTAACGCCAAGTTTACAAGATCTCTTCTTACTTTCTTTAGCAGATTGAAGATATAATCCTATTTTAACATCAGTATTTTCAGACAATTGTATAGGTTCTGATTTTAGCAAATAGTTGCCTTGGAAGAATAGAGCAGATACATCAGACGCAGAGCTAATAGTTCTATCATTTGGTATTGTAATTTTTGTTGTATTACCATTTTCTTGTGTAAATGATAACCAAGAGTCTCGATTATGATCACTAATTGGACTAATGCCAGTTAAAGCAGATTGCTCTCTATAACATGCGTTTAGAGATACTATATATTTACCTATTGGCAATTTCGTAATTGTTTGATTTACATTAATGCCTTCTGCATAATCATACATTGCAGCAGAATGGTAACCCGTCTCACTACCAGTATTCTCGCCTCCGAAAGTAGGAGTTACAGTCGACGACCACCATCTTTGTGCATAAACGTTTCCGTTATTGTTAGGATCGTTCCATCCATCCATTTTGCCAAAGTCGGCACCTTTTACCAAAGGAGTGATATTAAAAGGTTCAGCTGCAGAAGCTTGATGAACCATTATTTCTTTAAGTTTTGCTTCTGTAAGGATAACCCATTTTTGTTTGTCGTTGTTAGCATTGTAAACAACCGACTTTACGAGGTTGTTATCACCTGTAGAAGCCAAGGCTCCAGCATCACATCTAATAATATATTGGTATTCTTTGCCAGCCACCTGTTCAAAAGTCCAGGTGTTGTTGTTTCCATTATCCATATAAGGCTCCGCTTCAGCCGATACAGAACCCTGAATAGAATTTATTCTGTATTTACCATCAACCAAAGTGAGTGTCAATGGCATTGCCGACACAGCCTCTACGGCATGTGTACCCCAATTTGCGCCTGCCTGAAGATACTTCTTTGTAGACAAGTTCATAAGGAAACAAGTTTCGCCCGATGCAGCAACTTCTTCTGCGCTATTGCCAACTATTTCTTGCGCAACTGCTGTTGCCGATTCTGGCAATGTATAGTCGCTATTTGTTGCAGGAGTACCATTAGGATCGGTAATAGTAAAGTTCACAGTCAGAGGATAATGGTCGGAAGCTGTAAACGATGTGTCGTGCAAGAAATTGTTAGCTTTGATTTTTAAAGGCGATTTTGAATTTTCTATCCAGAAAATCTTGTCTACAACTTCTCCCATCTGTGGACCTTTGTCGCCTATCATAATTGCAGGGTCGCCAAGATTTGGATATGCTCCGTTGCGTATCAATTCTATCCATGCGTCATGAATAGTGAAGTTGTCAACGGCATTGATAGGGTCGATAAGCTTTCCTTTAACATTATCGCGAGTATATCGGCAGTTAGTATCACCAAGGATTAGAATGTTGCGTCCATTGTCATGGCTCTTAATATATTCCACCAACTGTGTCAACTGACTTTCTCGTGCTTGGATGTCTTTTGGGTCATCCTCAGCGTCCATGTGAAGACAATAGAAATCGAATTCCACGCCTGGAGCTATTGTTATAGTGTAGTATCGAAATCCTTTATCAATAAGTCCATCTGCACCATGGTCAGTTTCTCCATAGTGGTCATTCCATTTCACTCTGGTTTCATTACTAAATTTCCAACCCGTTTTTTTAGTAAGCAATAAGCCCAATCCGTCTGTCTTATTTGAAAGTCCGCTGACTTTACCTCCATGGGTTCCAGCGTAATACAAATCAGAAATAGGAGCAATAAGATAATCATGAAAATTGAAGTCTTCAGACATCGCTACAATATCCCAACCCTTTGTTCGGGTTTCGTTGCCAATAGCCTTAGCACCTTCTTCTTCTTTGGCATCAGGATTTACCTTAATTGGGCCAATCGTTTTTGGCAGTCCATCAACATTCAATGTTGTTGCATTGAATGAGTAGCTTCTTTGTGCAAATGCGCTATTGGGTGCCAATAGTGTAATTAATGCAAAAGAAGCAATGAATAGTTTTCTTAACATAAATATTTGTGAATTATATAAATAAATAAAAGTTAGAATCATTTATTGCATACAGCCCTTATGCAGAAGCCGTAGGCGCGGTTGGCGCTCCATCTGCCGCTAAAGCCTGTGAAGTTGAGGTTGTAGGCTGCAGAGGAATATTCGTCAGACAAAGAGCTTGTCCAATAATAGCCTGTGGAGCCAACGTTGATAGGAGCGTTGCGCCATTGACCAGCAGCAGGAAGGAATATCTCTTTGCCCGAAGGACCAACTATGCGATATCCGTTCACCTCCTTTTGTGCAGTCCATGTCCATGTGCAGTTCTTTGCCAATTCCTCCACCTCGTTGATATTAGGCATGCGCCATTCTCCTTTCCATATTGCTGTTGCAGCATCATATTCTGTGCCAGCTATATCCTTAGGCAAATCTTTGTATGCACCCTTCTCTGCATACACGTAGTTTTCTTCCATATAGCTATCCTTTGTTACTGTCTCGCCCCATGCAAAATAGTTTCCATATTCCTCAGGTGTAGCAGCTCCGATGTTGCATGTAGCCCAAAGCACACTCAGCCCTAAGTCTACATATTCGTGTTCTTCCACAGCATCCTCAAACTTTATGCTGTCGACCGAAGCTACGTCTATGCGCAGAGGAGTTCGTCCGTCGCGGTAAACCACCATCTGCTTTTCCTGTGCCATAGTTGCCAAAGGCAGACACATCAATATAGCTAATAATAAGTTTCTCATATAAAAGAAATAAAACATAGGCTAATCAAGGGTAGGAGAGAATGCCTACCACTTGACTATGCCTATATTGAAGTTAGGGATTAGAAGTTCTTGTGTGGTTTAGCAAATACGTCAGATCCATCTGCATATTCGTCGCCAGCTATGCCTACGCCGGTACCATTACCTTTAGATGCAGAAACACGTGTGCGTTTTCCAAACACATACTTGTAGTTCTGGTTAAGGATAGCCTTTTGTAGATCTTTACCTCCATAGGTGTTATCTGCACAGAAGTCATAGAACATGATACCTGTCTTGCCAGAAGTGTTAGCCAACAAGTTTACAGTTGCAGGATTCATTTTCTCTGCTGCATCCTTTGGATTAGCGAGATCTCTTGTAATCATACTAACGTAGTTGATGTAGAATTTGTTAGTCAAATCAGCTGCCGACTTATCCAAACAATCTTTTACGTTATTTTGTTTTTTTGACACGTCACTCTGTTTATAGTTGTCTTGGATGTGTATGCCGCAAACTTGAGCTGCGTTATTCTTATAAATTGTGGCATCAAAAATAGTATTATCTTTCCAATCACGAATAACTCCTCCATATACAGGCGTTGTAGCACTTTGTGAAGTGCCATAATAGTTGCGAGTTAGGAAAAGAATCTTTCCACGACAGCTACTAAGGCGCAAAGGCTGATCTACATTTGTGATGAAATATCCTGCACGGCTTCCTGTTATTGAAGCGTCTACAGTAGAAGCATCTTTATATGTACCATCCACATAGTCGCGTATAGACTTCTGCCAAGCACAACCATTATCATCTTGAGAGTAATCTTTCTTTTGATTTCCTATTGCGAAATCAGATTTTGAGTCTTCTTTGTTTACCACTACGATAATAGTCTCGGTAGGATTCTTTTTTACATAGCTTACCAGATAGTCCATAGCGTCTTTAAACAACACCTTGGTATTTACTATACCATGGTAAATGCTCACTGTAGCAGTAGTAGGAGCTTTAGAAAGACCGATGTAAGGTACACGGATATCGAAAGCGCGAACACCTGCTTCCAACTGCTCATTGATGTTTTTCGACTGGCAGCGAGCTGATGAATTTGAAACCGATGATGTTGCAGCATCATGTGCACCAGGAATACTCAATCCATGTAGCCATGTGTTGCCAGGGATGGTTGACATCCAATTGCCCTTATGTGCTGTAGAAGCTGCACCGAAATTCACCTTCTTATAATAAGGTTTGGCAGCAGCACCTGCGAGGTTTTTGCCATTAGAGTATTTCACAGTACCTGTTGTAGAAGCGTTACCAATATCTGTAGAAGTACTCTTGGTATAGAAATTACCATCAGTATCTTCAACAGTAACGGTTACACCGCCCTTCAAAACTACAGGTAGTACATAGAAACGAGCTATCTTTGCGTTGGCAGCAATATTCTGCATGTTTATAACTTCACTTCTTGTAGAATAGCTGTAGTCTGTTGCGTCGTTGGCAGAAACTGTTATTGCATTATTGTCGATGTCGTAGACAATTTTGCCAGCCAAATCCACACCGCTATTGCTTCTCAACGACACACTCTTTGGAGTAACGCCAAGAGTGCTCAAGTTTACTTCGATAACCGAGCAACAGTAGCTGAAGTCGAAACTAACGTGCTTATCTTCGTTTACCTTTGCTTTGGTTGCCATATATGCACCCATAGCTCCATTGTCTACATTCTCTGTGTAGTCTTGTTGAGCATATACCATAGATGTAACCTTGGCTCCATTCCATCCGCTAACAGCAGCTGCAGGATAGAATACATAAAAGTTCTCGTTGCCTGTAAGGTCTTTATCAAATTGGTTCTTTCCGTCAACAACACCAAACTCGCATCTTGTACCATTGATAGTTGTTGGCTTGTACTTATAAGACAAAGTTCCATCGCTGATACTAACTATATCTGTTGTGCTCCAGCTACTGAACTCACCATTGGTGATGGTGCTTCGTGTGTTGTTAGCCATATCGCCGTCAAATCCTTCTGTATCGAGAACATCAAGTTCGTTGCCGATATTTCCGCTAAAGTCCGATACCTCAGTGGCGTCATTTTTTCCACCTTCGTTACTTGGTGTGAAGTCCTCATTGCTACAAGCAGTTGTCATAATGCCTGCTGCCATGAGATACATATATTTCTTTAAGTTCATATTATTCTAACTCTTTAATAGTTGTAATGCTTATATATATAAAAAATATGTGTACTCAAGATTTCTATTTTTTTATTCCCACATATCGAAAGCCTTGGCAGTCATCTCCTCGCCACCCTCAGGATCTTTTGTAGAAGGTTTGTCAAGTTTGCTTTGTGTTTCTCCACTTACATACAATAAGCTGTTTTCTAACTCTGTTGCCAAAACACTAATGTTTGGAGTTATATATGTCTTCTTCATGTTATTCATTATTTCTTTATTTTATTTCTTTATTACTTTCTTACCATTTATAATATAAACACCCTTCTGAGTCATTGCCACTCTGCGTCCGCTAAGGTCGAAGATTTCAGCCTTAGTGTTGTCAGAAGTGATTTCCTTAATGCCTGTAGCTTCGCCATCGAATACCACCTTGATAGCCTTAACCTTTGCATCTTGAGTAGGAATGAAAGCACGGAATGGTTTAACGGTTGGCTTCACTTCGCCTACAAGATAGAAAGCTACACCCTGAGTAGCAGGATGGTTCTGCAATACGTATGAACCAACAGGAGCCTCTGTGTTTTGGTAAATACCTGTGAGGTTGCCGTTTGTGTTAATCTGTGATGCTGATGTTTCAGCCACACTAACAGCAGACGCAGTATATTCACCAGCCTTTGTTACCAATACAGGCTTGTTGGCAGCAAGCGATGTTACAGCTGAACCTACAAGCTCGCCATCAATCACATTAAGTTCGCCGTCCAAAGCGTATGCCTTGCCATCTGCAGGCAACTGGGCAGCGAATGGAAGAACCAATGTACCAAACTTGCCATCGGCAATAGATGTCATAGTGTATGTAGCCTTTGTTGCCTCAAAGTTCTTTGTAGCAGTAAATGGATAACCATCTGTGAGCACGAGGTTAGCACAAATGCCATCCTTAACAATATTGTTGTCAATACCACTCAAAGAGTTTACGCTATTTGTATATACAAGACCATTCTTGTTGGTAGCCTTTATTGCTACAGTACCATTAATAGTAGCTTTAGTAAGATCCAAAATAGGAGTTTCGTTTGTTAGCTCGCTTGCTACATCGTTAGCTTCCCATTTTCCATAGTAATAATGTACGCCATTCTCTACTTGCTCATAGGTCTGACCAATATAGTACAAGAACATACCACTTGCCTGAGCCTCGTTTCCTTTGTAGTTATTATCTACTACAGACAATTGAATAGCAATTTCGGTATTGGTATTATCAGCATCGCACCAGTAGTTCAAATTGTTGAAAGTCCATCCATAGCCAGCATTGCCGTTTGCGCGGTTGTTGGTTCCTTCTGTACCATCAATATTTACGTTACCACCAGTATTGCCAGTCTTGGTGTTGGTTGAAGATACCACGTCGCCCATCTTGATATTTGCAAAAGCCTTATCTGTGAAGGTACGTACGGCAGTTTTCAGCAGATATTTTCCTGAATAAGGAACTGTAATCGCTTGCTTACGTGCATATTCTCCAGAGTTCTGTACGAATACTGTCTTTTTACCGCCTGACCAATGGTCAGTGATATTTTTGGTCAAACGACCTGAGCCAAGCCATGGACCATTGTCATTAAGTTCTGCTTTAGCAATCACGTTGCTCATCAAATATGGGTGCTCAACACTTGCATTCTCCCAAGCATAGTTGTCGTAGTTGGTCTTTAGATAGTTAATAGCCGACAAAATATCTGCCTGTGCAGAAGTTTCTGTCAGACCCTTATATTCATTATACTTGTTTACATATTCGCCACTTGTTGTCCAAGGCGCTGTGTTAGCAATAACATCTGTCAATACTTTGAAGAGATTGTTGGTATTATCTACGAAGGTCAACTTGAAGTCATCAGCCTTATACCACCAATGTCCATTTGGTATTTCCATACCAACAGCTCCAATAGTAGTTTCTGTTTTACCATCGCTTACAAAAGTGAGAGTTTCTTTGTGCATAACTTGTTTGTTGCCATTGCGTGAAACCATACCTGCACTCTTTGCGTCATTAACTGTAAGATAAACAGTGCCCTTGCTGTCAAGGTTATCTCCTGTAGCCAACATTGCGCTCAACTCATATACACCAGCATTTAACTTTCCAATGTTCTGAGTTAAAGCTTTACCATCAGACCATGTGTTAAACAGTTTGTTGCCCTCAGAGCCCTGTGTCTTGTATGTGGCATCTTTAGCATCTTTTACTCCGGTATCGTTGCTTTGCTCGGTTGTCCAACCTGTTAAGTCGCCAGACTCGAAACCTGGGTTCTTTATATATGTAGATGTTACATCTATAGGATTATTGCTATTTGCCTTTCCTTTGTAGACGATAGATTTTAAATGCGTAACATACCAGTTTCCGCCAGTTGCAATATTACGGATACCAAACTCAAGCTTTCCGTCTTCTACATATACGGTAGCCTTTCTTAAATTTGTCTCACTTTCAGGTGTACAGTCTGTTTGAGCAATAACGTTCATATAATCAGAAACGTCGTTGACATACCATTCGGCAATATTCATGCCTGTGGCAAAATTATTCCAAGCCATACTGGTTACAGCGTAAAATTGTACTTCATAGTAACCTTTAGACTCGAGGTTGTCGATAGACATGTAGAGAATTTTTCCAGAAGAATAAGCTGTCCCGCTATACCTTTCTGTGTACTTTTGTTGGTAAGTTCCTGTTTTGTCTTTCCATTCTTTTTGAACAGAGGCGGTAATGTCTTGACCGACTTCATACGCATAAGCGTTTCCTGTCCAGCCAGCGACGCACAGCACAGCCAGGGATAATAATCTTTTTAGTTTCATAGAATAATTATATATATATATGTGTTAAGTTAGATAACTATTAGGTGTTAATTTCCTCTACAAATAAACTCTTATTTAGGTTTGATAATATAGGTGGTAGAAAACTTGGTGGCAAAGTTAATAAAAAAATAAAACCATCCAACTTTTTTGGCAAATAATTAGTGTGATATATACTATAAATCGTGTTTTTTTAAGGTCGGGTGGGGATAAAAAGCATATTTTACTCCTTTTTTCTCTATTTTTTCCCTTTGTTATACTAAACAAATAGTAAATTTGCACCGAGAATCTACGTTTCCGTCGTGATCGAGAATCTACGTTTCCGTCGTGATCGAGAATCTACGTTTCCATCGTGATAAAACTTAAATAAAATAATTATATTACTAATTAACTTATCCTGAAAATGAAGAAAGTATTACTTATGTCTCTTGCTGCGGCATTCAGCTTTTCAGCTTTCGCACAAGAGGAAGATGTAACACATCTTATTACTAACGCAGGTTTCGATGAGGGCCTAACTTTCACCGACGAAGGTAAACCAACTTCTGAAACTACTCTAACAGGTGAAAAGTCAGACCGTTCTCGTTTCTTGAAATCAGCAAATGGCGATTACTATGCTGAGCCAACAGATGGTAAAGGCTACAACGTAGCAGGCGACCTTTCATGGTATGGTTTCCTTGGTGCTCCTAAGGGATGGACTGTTTCTGAAGAGTATGCTACCACAAAGCCAGAGTGGAAGTATTATGGAGTTATCCCTTATAGCTTAAAGGAAGGATACCTCGGAATGGGTGATGGCAACCCAGCTGGTTCTATTACAGTTCCAGCTAAGCCTGCGGCTGACGATACCGACGACAACCTTGGTTTCCTCTATATGCGTGCAGGATGGGGAGGAGCTGTAGCTTATCAGCAGACAGTATCTTTGCCATGCGCTAAATATCGCTTGGAATATTGGACTATCAACTTGAATTCAAATTCAAAAGGTGAGGCTACCGACCTTACAAAGGTTATTTGCCGTAAGGATGAATTCTCTGATCCAACAGGTCTTTCTGCAACAGAATGGACAAAGCACGATTTTGAGTTTACTCCAACTTCTGATTTCACACTTCAGTTTGGTTATAAGGCAGCTAACGTAAACTCAAACGAGAACCCTTGGGTTGTTATTGATGGTGTTAAGCTTTATAAGGTAGGTGAAGCTTCTGAAAAGGAAATCTACAGTTCTGATTTGAACGCTCTTGCTGATGAATTGTATGTAATGTCAGAGGAATATGGAGAATATTCAGGTCTTACAGGTCAGATTGACAAAGCATCTGAGGAAATTGACGATGCCATCAATTCTGATGAGGTTGAAAATATGAAGAGCACCCTTGCTGCTGTTACCGCTCTTAGAGATTCTATCATCATGGCTGCAGGTCTCGTACCTTCAATCACAGCTTCATACAACAAAGCAACAGCTGCTGCAGAAAAGGCTTATCCAGGTCTCGCAGATCTTCAGACTGTTCTCGCAAAGTACGACAAGACTATAAATAATGGTAAGTGGGAAGATATCGTTGCTTACGCTACAGAGTTGAAGCAGGCTTACATTACTTATATGACAAGCCAGGTTGCTTCTGCTGACGCTCCAGCTGACTATACATTCCTTGTACAGAACCCATTGTTCGTTAAGGAAGGCTCAGAGCCAACTATCGAGAATGGCGTATTCACATACCCTAACCAGGATACTTTCGAGGTTGGTAAGGCACCTGAAGTTGCAACATCTGAGGGTTGGACCAAGACAGGTACATGTACTGATGGCGACCAGCGTTTGAACTACGCTCAGGGTCGTATCTGCTGGAACGCATGGAAGGCTAATACCGATGGCAAGACTCTTGAAGTTTCTCAGACCATCAATAATTTGCCTAACGGATACTATAAGGTTAGCGGCGACTTGATTACACAGGATGGCTTTGTAAACGATCAGCACGTATTCGCAACAAGCTCATTGCAGTCAAGCAACTCAGCATCTTTGACTGCAGGCTTGTGGGATGGCGACAACAACGCTGGAACTTGGACAACTCTTACATCTGACAAGGTGCTCGTTCACGATGGCGGACTCACAATCGGTGCTTCTGGTACACTCGCTAATCAAAACCAGTCAGGTTGGTTCTGCGCAACAAACTTCCAGCTCCTATACCTCGGTGCTGCTACACAGGCTGAAATCGAAGCAGCTCTCGCTGCTAAGGCTGAGAATGCCAAGGCTCTCGTAGCTGCAATGCACTTCGGTGCTGACAAGGCTGCTGCTAACGACAGCATCGCTGAATACACAACTACTGGCGAACTCGTTAAGCTCAACGCTGCTATCAAGCTCGCTCAGAACTCTGAGGCTAAGTACGAGGAAATCAATGCTGAGGGCAAGACTATTCCTACTGTTGCTGTAGCTGTTACAGATGGTACATATGGCGAGGCTACTGAAATTGCTAAGTCTGCTTACGACAACACATTGGCTTACATCAACAATGGTTCTTACAATAAGGTTGACAGCATCATCACAATCTTGAAGGCTTATGTCAACAACTATGTTCCTGCTTACAACACAGCAGACGAAACATTGAAGACTCTCACTTCAGCTACTGCTAAGGAAGTTCTTTCTTTCACTATGACTGAACAGAAGAAGGGTCTTATGTCTGAACTCAAGTCTGAGGCTTTTGTTAAGGCTGCTATCGTTCAGCTTACTGCTGCTACTGCTACTGCAAATGCTCAGGAGGCTTACGAGAAGAATCCTAACTCTACCGACTACACAGGCTTTATCATCAACGCTCAGACTGCATCTACCGATGGTTGGAATGTTATCAAGGGCGAAGGCGATGGTCCTGTAAAGAAGGGACAGTACTTCACAGACGATGCTGACCGCACATACTTCGACTCATGGAATGGTACAGCAGGTAAGAACAACGTCTACATGGATCAGGCTATCGAAGGTCTTCCAAACGGAACATATACTCTTGCTGCCAACGTACGTACATCTGCAGAGGGTGCATTCCTCTTCGCATCTACAGGTGCTGAGGCTGCCGACACTACATGGATGGAAATCCCTGTTCAGACCTACACTTACTTCGATGAGACTGCAGGTAAGGACAGCACAGTAAACGCTTTGGACAAGTATGGTAAGCTTTGGGAAGAGGCTAAGGCTAAGATCAATGGTGGTTTGAGCGATACAGATCCTAACTACGCTACATACTCTGCAACATACAACGCTAATGGTGGTAATGGTCGTGGTTGGATGAACCTTCAGATTCCTAACATCGAGGTTACAAACCACGCTCTTACAATCGGTGTAACTTGCGACTCTACAAAGACCAATAAGCCTTCTAAGGTTACATGGTTCTCTGCAACCGACTTCACCCTCACCCTCACAAAGGCTGGTGACAACGCTGGTTGGAATGGTCCTGCAACAGGTATCACAGAGATTCAGACCGAGGCTCTTAAGGCTGACGCTATCTATAACATCAACGGACAGCGCATCGCTAACATGAGCAAGCAGGGTCTCTACATCGTTGTTCGCAACGGTAAGGCCGTTAAGGTTCTTAAGAAGTAATAGTAGATTTCTTTAATATAATGAAAGGGGAATCGCCGTAAGGTGGTTTCCCTTTTATTTTATTACTATACATTAATTACTAAAGTGTCGGATTTAGTTCCAAACGGGCTGAAAGCCCGCCCCTGCCCAAATCCGAAACTTTAGTTAATTATTGAACTTTCGCATGTGGCTTAATTACGGGCTGAAGGCCCAAAAGCTCCTAGCCCAGGGCAACGCCCTGGGATGATGGCAATCAGCAAGGCGCCCTGTAAGGGCAAAAGCCTTATGTTTTGCATGGAGTTTTAAAGCTTTTGCCCTTACAGGGCGACAGGTTTGCGTCCGTAATAACC
>OWJF01000848.1_pt1 | contig 14746 bp, 10 predicted proteins | sample 1732941 | NCBI WGS metagenome assembly OWJF01 (sample SAMN05065770, study PRJEB22554) | human gut metagenome | biome: ENVO:2100002; feature: ENVO:00000062; material: ENVO:00002003 | host: Homo sapiens | place: USA
TGACGTGTACAAAGCCTGCATCGGCAGCCGTCTGAATACGGTTGCGCGACGAGTGCGGCAGTTTCTCGCACATATATTTGTCGACTCTCAGGGGCTGCATGCCGGGATCGGCCTCAAATCGGAAGTGCTCGTACAGCTGCCCGGTCTCGTCGTCCGACGCATCAGCGTCATAGCCTTCTACAGCCATGTCCTGCACATCAAGTTCGTCCATTATCTCTATATTGTCTGTCATATCTATCCTACTCGTGTATTTCTTGGAATTCATCTACGTCGCCCACTTCTTCCATTTCCTCTTCGGGCAGCAGCTCGGGCGCGTCGGTGTAGTCAATCTCTTCGGTAGTGTCGCGCTGACCGTTGCCCACCTGGATGGTGATGTAGTCATCAATGCCGATACGGTCGCCAGCCTTGACCTGGCGTCCGCGCACCACGAGTCCGTACACCCAGTCTTTCTCGCCCTCTACAAACATAGGTCGGGTAATCTTGAATCCCATAGCCTGCAGTTTGGCCATAGCCTCACGCAGCGATGAGTTGTCGATGATGTCGGGCACAGAGAGCGTAGGCGTGTGCGAAGCGTTTACGGTGAGGTAAATCACGTGTCCCGACTTCACGCGGTCGCCCGGTGCAGGCGACTGCTCCAGAATACAGTCGGGCGGCAGTCCGCGCACATATCCCGTGTCGCTCACCACCACAATCATTCCAGCCTCGCGCAACAGATAGTCGGCATCGGCAAACGCTTTGCGGCGCACGTCGGGTATTGCTATCGACTCTCCGTGATGAGTGTACACGTCGAGCCCGAACTTAACGCCCGTGCACGCTGCCACCACCACAAGAGCCATGGCGCACAAATTGCCCCACAGATAACGGCTTTTGAATTTTTTGATGAATTCAGAAGGGTTCATACTTACTTTTCGTCATTTTCTATTTATGCAAAGTTACGATTAACATCGGAATAAACAAAATATATGGCTTAAAAAGCGTGAAACTATTGGCTTTTTATTATACGCCGTATTGATATTATTTGTAATTTCGCAATCCGAACAAACTTACATATACACATATATATTATGAAACCACACACAAAGACAATAGTCGGCGCTGCCACAGTACTCATCATAGCCGTCGCGGCATGGTGCACATGGCAGACATGGCCGTCGAGTGCCTCCAGCATGCGCCGCACAGCCATAGTCGTCGAACAGCTTACATGGCACGAAGTGACGGTAGACAACCGCCCCGTGCTCTACTTCGAATCAGCCGAGGGCGACTCAGCCCTTACCGGCATCACATCCGTGCGCGACTCAGCCACACACCGCCGTCTGACAATGGGATTCTGGACCAACAGCCTGCCCCTGCTGCCCACCTGCCGCGGACGCGTAGTGGCTCCCTACACAGCCGAGGGCGGCGTGCCGCACAGCCTCAACGACTCTGCCATAGTGCGCCTGTGCCGCCTCTCTGCCGACCTACAGCTCAAGCGATTGCTGACACAGAAGTCCGAACTCGACTACTACATTCGTGTGCACGGCGTTCAGGACAACGGCTATCAGCAGATAGCATCGCTCGCCAACAGCATCAACGACGCCACCAATGCCGTAAAGGCAGCACGCCACATCATCGACAGTCTGGCTACAGACAAACGTCGACACCACTTTGCACTCTGCACAAAAGCCACATTCACAGTGACCGGACACGACGACGAGGGCAAAACCATACGCCTGCCGATGCACCTCGTCAGCCGCGACAGCACCTTGCAAATGGCTGTGCTGCAAACCACCGACCGCAGCACACCCGACTGGGCTAAACCCGCCAAGTTGCAACTTTGGAACGCCTCAACGCCACGCACCATTCTCACAGCAGCCACCCCGGCTCTCGGCGTGCGCGGAATAGAGTCGGACACCGTAAGCCCCATCATCGTCCAGGGCACCGTGCAAGCATCGGGCTGCCACAACATGTCGCGCCTGCTCGCCCCCGACGGAGCACCCGTATACACCAGTCGCGGCCACTTCATAGGCGTAGTAAGCGGAAAGAAAATCATCTCGCGTCGCGAAATCAGTAAACTGTTGAAGAAATGAAGACACACATCACACATCTGTTTATATTAGCACTGCTCCTGCTGACGTCGTGCCGCGACATCACGCCCGACACCATAGTCAGCCAGCGCGGCAAATACACCTACTGCGGCACCGTAAAGAACGGCCGCTACGACGGCTACGGCACACTCAGCATAGGCGACAGTACCATATACGCCGGACAATGGCGCGACGGCAAACGCAGCGGAAAGGGCGTGAGCCACGACTCGCTACATCACCGCATCGTTGGCACATGGCGTGCCGACACACTGGTGCGAGGCACATGGACCGACTCTACAGGCACCTATTCGGGCGAGATGAACCGCGACGCCATTGCCCACGGACACGGCAGCTTTGCCGATACGCAGCAGGGATTCTATTCGGGCCAGTGGCGCGACGGACAACGCACGGGATTCGGCTTTGCACTCCTGCCGAAGAAACATCTGCGCATCGGCGAGTGGTCGAAAAACCGCTTCCTTGGCGAACGGCTCGAATATACCGCCGACCGCATCTACGGCATCGATCTCTCACGCTTCCAGCACGACGTAGGCCGACGCCACTACCCCATCGACTGGAGCCGTCTGCGCATAGCCCACTTAGGAACAATATCGCATAAACGGGTGCGTGGCAAGGTAGACTATCCCGTATCGTTCTGCTACATCAAGTCGACTGAGGGCACAACCATACGCAACCGCTACTTCCGTGCCGACTATGCGGCTGCCCGCCGACGCGGCATCAAGACCGGAGCCTATCACTTCTTCTCCACACGTACGCCTGCCGGCCGCCAGGCACGCTTCTTCATTGCCAACTCGAAGTTCTCGAAGGGCGACCTGCCTCCGGTTCTCGACGTTGAGCCAACCCACGCCATGATAAAGAAAATGGGCGGACCCGAAGCCCTGTTCCGTGCCATACGCACATGGCTGCGCATCGTAGGCCAGCACACCGGAACACGCCCCGTCCTGTACATCTCGCAGACATTCGTCAACCGATACCTCCCCTCGGCACCCGACCTCAAGCGCGACTACAACATCTGGATAGCACGCTACGGCGAATACAAGCCCGACGTACACCTCGTCTACTGGCAGCTATGCCCCGACGGACGCGTCACCGGCATACGTCCCGAAGTAGACATCAACGTATTCAACGGCTATCGCTCCGAATACGAAGACTTCCTGCAGCGCGAATGCATCAAGTAGACGGAGCTATGATACGGTTGTTGTGGCGGTGAGATGGTGAGACGGTTTTGATATGCAAATATAGTACAAGCAGTAAAAAAGTGTTACAAAATAAAAATCGATTCTAGAGATTTCTGGAGTCGATTTTTATTGTTTCAGCGGTGTCCGACACCCTTGATTTTCCATTCTGGGCTTCTTTGCAATGCAACTGTAGTCCTTTTGATAGTCAATGGGACTACAGTTGCAATGCAACGGGGGCTTAAATGGAATGCAAAAGTAGTCCTTTTGCAACGAAAAGGACTACTTTTGTGTTTATAAAAATTGCGCACTTCTACTCACATCCAGCATAACGCACTGTATATAAACAATATAACGCTGCACGCTCAAAACTCAAGAATTTCGGCTCAAAGATTTCTTCGTGCGCTCAGCTCGCAGTTTTGAGCGATTAAAAAAGCAAATATTGTAATCCCAAAAGTATGGTAAGAAGGCAAAATGAAAGTCTATTATCACGCAACCTTACTTCATCTCCTCAAAGATTATTACTACAGAATAGCAATGAGTTACCTGTTGGCGAAATTAAGTCAGTGCATACTTAATTCTACCAATGGGCTTGTCGTTAATGAAGTTTACGTATTGCAGAATGGTAAGTGCACTATTTTTGCCAATGATTCTGGCAAACAAGCCATTCGTTATTTTTGCGTAGTTCCTGACGACCAAGAACTGGCCTGTAAGTTGTGAGAAACCACTTCCAAATCCGTAAACTTGGGAACAGGACCACGACGTGGAACAGAGGAGAACTTGCGTAACATTGATAAACTTATCCAAATCATCAGGTCTTCGGAATTGCGTAAATATGATAGTGACCGATGGGGAGAAGATCCGTTAAGCAGCCTAAGCGGCAATCAGAGTCATGTCTCATACCTAAGCCATCTGGCATGGATGATTGGCAGTTATAAGGCTAAGTGAACACGTCAAATACTCTTTTCCAAAAACATTTTACAATATTTTCATATTATTTTTTCAAAAACATTTGTGATTATCATTTTTTTATTAATTTTGCAAGGCAATATAATGGACTAAAGCACTTAGTTCATTTACAAATGCAAGTAAACAGATTATCAAACTAAAAAACCAAAAAAAGAAACAGACAGATATTAAATGAACGTCTACGTGGGAGTTGCTCAGTGAACACATTCCATAACAGGGATTTCATCCCCTTTAATTGGGTTCTTCCGTTAAATGCATGGATGAAATAAGATAATAGTTTTTTTTAGAAAATAAAGCCTTTGGCGTATCCAATGTAACTACTCAGCACCCCTATGGGCATGAATAGTTACCAAACGAAGAAATAAAGTTATATAAACTTAAATATCAGAGAGTTATCTATTATTCAGTAAACATTAATTAAAAAGTATGATTAAGAGAATGTCTCTAAAGTTAGGTCTGTGCATGGCTATGCTTTGCATGTGTACCTGTCTGCCGTCTGTATTCGCTGCTCCTGCACGACCAGGCGTAATCACCGTAACTCAACGTGACGGTACTCAATTGCAAATCCGTATTTACGGAGATGAGTATTACAACTACACCATGACCGCCGATGGGTACACCTTGGTAGGCGGTGCCGATGGAGATTACTACTTTGCCAAACTTAACGGCAAAGGTCAGTTGGTTTCTACAGGCATCAAAGCTAAACCATTAAATAAGCTTAGTGCTGCTGAACGCCAAGCGGTAGCCGCTTCGAAAGGTGTGTTGCCGGTTCGGACACAGAGCCAGAAGGTTATGGCTGCTTCCAGAAACGTTTCGCGTGCCGCTACTAATAAGAATGGTGCTCCTGCATTGATGGCAAGCTCACGCTTCAAAGCCGAAGGTGAAAAAGAATTCCTGGTTCTGTTGGTGCAGTTTAAAGACATTCCGTTTAAAGTGGAAAATCCTAAGGAAGCTTTCGACCAGATGCTGAACTCCGATAGCTATACGGCAAATAACGCTACTGGAAGTGTTAGAAAGTTCTACATGGACAACTCGAATGGTAAATTCAAACCTAAATTTGTAGTAAAAGGCGTATACACAGTAGGCAAACGTTCTGAATACGCAACTCCTACCGAAAGCGGATTAGACGAAACAAAAGTCACCAACATGATGACTGATGCCGTTAATTTGGCAAAGGCTGATGGAGTAAGTCTTTCTCAATTCGCTGAAAACGGAGCTATCAGAGATATCTGCATTATCTTCTCAGGAGGTACAAGAAACGACGGTAGCGATGCTAATGGTATATGGCCTAAGCACAGAGCTTTGGGTAATGGTATCAATATGGATGGAGGCGTGCTTTACGGCTTTACTTGCGTAAGTGAGTTGCGTAATCGCCATGCAGGTATCAGCATGACTGGTATGGCTCCTTTCTGCCATGAGTTTGGTCACGCTTTAGGCTTGCCCGACTTTTACGATGCTGACGGTGATGCCAATGGTACAGGTGCCGACAACGGCTTCTTCTCATTGATGGGATATGGTATGAACTTGAACGACGGTTGCACACCGCCGGCACTTGGTATCTTGGAACGCTGGATGCTGGGATGGGCTGAGCCGAAAGAACTAAGCGAAGCAGGTAACTATACCCTTAAATCTGTAGTAGATGGCGAGGGCTATCAGGTTAAAACAGGAACCGAAGGCGATTATTTCTTGTTGGAATGCCGCGGTACTAAGAAAAACGTATGGGATAACCCCGATTATCTGAATGATTATAAGGTAACCGACGGAACAGCCTGGGGATTGGTTGTTCATCACATCGATAACACTCAGTCTGCTAAATGGATGTACAATAACGTAAACAGCGTGAAAGGTAGCGAATGTGCCTGGATGGTATATTCTAACTCGGCAAGCGTAAATGGAAAACCCGCACGCTACGTTCCTTCTCATTGCTTCTTCCCGGGTGCAAGCAGCGTTACTTCACTTAAGAGTAACTCTAAGACCGGGTTCATATCACGTGCAGGAACTCAGACTGTAGTAGAACTTACTGATATCACTCTTGGCAATCAGGTTGTTACTTTCGTTGCTTCACAGCACGCATCAGCTATCAGCGATGTTACTGCACAGGCATTCCAGCGCGATGCTGTTATCAAGTGGGAAGACGATATGGCTTCTAAGTGGACAGTAACTTATAAGAAAGAAGGTGACGAAGAAGAACAGTCGGTAGAAGTTAAATCACCTATCGTTCATCTGTCAGACTTGACTCCGGGTGCTAAATACACAGTAGTAATTATCGGTAACGGTGCCAGCTATGAGTTGTCGGTTTCTACTCCGGCTCTTTCTGCTGCATTGCCGCGCATCGGCATCTCTGCTAAGAAATGCGTTTCTACAGAACCAGTATTGCTTTTACTCTCAGACTTTACTGATGCAGTCGAAGTAAACTGGACAGTAGACGGCGAAAAGGTTTCAGATCCTTTCTTGAAACTGAAAAAAGGTCTTCGTCGCGTTCAGGCAGAAGTAACTCGTGCCGACGGAACGAAAGAATACTTCGTTAAATACGTAACTGTATATATGTAATATGTAAACCCTTCAAAGAAAGATTATATGAAAACATTAAAATACATCTGCTTGGCATTGTGCGCTATGGTGGCATTCGCTTGTAGCGACGATGACACCCTCGAAGCTCAGCGTTCCGAAATCCAATCATCTACCGAGATGGGTATCTACCGCGACGGTCAGAGATGGTTGGCATTCGATAATGATACACACCTGTACAGCTGCAATCCTTCGGCCAAGACATTTACCATCATGACCGACGATGGGGTGAACTATACTACACTTACCCTGGAAAACTTGCCTACCGAAGCTGTTAAAGTAGACGGAAAGCTTACCGGAAACATGGGTGTGGAAATGGAGAAAATAACCGGAATCTATTTATTAAAGAAAGACGTGCGCTACATTTGGTTGTGGTCTGACGATGCGGGCATCGGTTTTGTGTTGCCTAAGTTCGGTATGGATAAGTAAACAGATTGCGCAGAAATTTATATAATGGAAAGTATGAAAACAAAATGCTATTTATTCTTGTTCATGCTGCTGTTCTGCGTAGGACAAGCAATTGCACAAGGCATAAACGTAACAGGTACTGTAATCGATGAAACCGGCGAGCCGGTTATCGGAGCTTCTATCCTGGTTAAAGGAACTACAAACAGAACCGTAACCGACTTGGACGGTAATTTTGCTCTTACCGGAGTGAAGAAAACCGATAAGTTGGTATTCTCTTATATAGGTATGGAGACTGTAGAGTTGGGAGTTAAGCCTCAGCTTAAAGTAACCATGCGTAACGATAGTAAGCAGTTGGAAGAAGTCATGGTGGTAGCATTCGGTCAGCAGAAGAAATCTTCGTTTACCGGTTCGGCTGCTGTGGTGAAAGGCGATGCCTTGTTAAAGCGTCAGGTAACCAGTGTTGCCGGAGGTTTGCAAGGACAGGTAGCCGGTTTGCAGATGACAAATACCAGCGGTGACCCTACAAACGCAGGCTTTGGCATAGCTATCCGTGGTTTTAGCTCTATCAACGCAGGTACTTCACCGCTTATCATTGTAGACGGTGCTCCGTACGATGGTGGATGGAACAACTTGAACCCTGGCGACGTAGAAAGCATCACTGTATTGAAAGACGCTGCTTCTAACGCCTTGTATGGTGCGCGTGGTGCCAACGGTGTAATCATGATTACTACCAAAAAAGGTACTTCTGAAAAAGCTACTATCACCCTCGACGCTAAGTGGGGTGTTAACAGCCGTGCCACTCAGGAATACGACTACGTGAAAGATCCTGCTCAATATTACGAAATGCACTATCTGGCATTATATAACAGTAATATCCGCGATAAGGGCATGACTCCGTACGAAGCTCACGCTGCAGCTAATAACGCTATGGGTAAGCCTGATTCTGAAGGTGGTTTGGGATATATGATCTTCTCAGTGCCCAGCGGTGAGAACTTGATTGGTACAAACGGAAAACTTAACCCGCACGCTACTCTTGGTAACCGTGTAGCTTATAACGGTAAAGTATTCACTATCTTGCCCGACAGCTGGTTGGACGAAGGTTTCCGCAAGGCATTGCGTCAGGAATATAACTTGAGCATTACTGGTGGAAGTCAGAAATTGAACTATTATAGCTCTTTTGGATATTTAAAGAACGAAGGTATCGTTTATAATTCAGACTATCAGCGATACACTGCCCGCTTCAAAGCCGATTATCAGGCTAAGGAATGGTTGCGTGTCGGCGCTAACATGGGCTTCACTCATTCAGACCAGCACAATGTAGGTAGCGGTACAGCTTCTTTGTTTGGTATGGCTACTAATATGGCTCCTATCTATCCTGTATATATGCGCGATGGAGAAGGAAATATCATGATCGACGAACACGGACTTATGTACGACTACGGTATGGGCGCTAACGGTGGACAGAAACGTCCGTCTACTATGCTTCCTAACTCTAACCCGTTGCAGACAAACCAGTTGAATACAAACAAGACATATTCTAACTTGACGACCTTGACAGGATATGCCGATATCACTCCGTTCCAGGGATTTAAACTTACAGTAAACGGAACAGTCAGCAATAAGGAAGATAAAACAACTGCTGCTTCTCAGCCTTTCTACGGAGCTACATCACTTACATATCCGGGCGGTTATGTACAGCAGACAGCTTCGCAGGTATACTCTGTAAACTTCCAGCAGATTGCTAACTACACTACTCAGATTGGTCGCCACAACATCACATTGATGGCCGGACACGAAAATTATAAATATAACTACAACTACGTTTGGGGTAGCCGCCAGAACATGTTCTCATTCTTCGAGAGCCAAGTATTGGATGGTGCCGTTAAGGTAGAAGATAACGGTGGTAACATCTCACTTTACAATACAGAAGGTTACTTCTCTCGTGCTATGTATGACTTCGATGAGAAATACTTCTTGTCGGCTTCTTATCGTCGTGACGCTTCTTCTCGTTTCCATCCAGACCATCGTTGGGGTAACTTCTACTCACTTGGTGGCGCTTGGATTTTGAACAAAGAAGAGTGGTTTAAAGTAGATTGGGTTAACATGTTGAAACTGAAAGCATCTTGGGGTCAGCAGGGTAATGATAACATCGGTGATTATCGATATACCGATACCTTCTCTCTGAAGAACTTCAACGGTCAGGTAGCTTTCGTACAGAGCACAGTAGGTAACAAGAACATCACTTGGGAAACCAACAGTAACTTCAATATCGGTGTCGATTTTGAATTGTTCAAGAGCCGCCTTACAGGTAGCGTTGAATACTTCCGTCGTAAAACTACCGATATGCTTTGTATCGTATACGTGCCATTGTCAAGCGGATACTTCAGTTCTTACGATAACGTAGGAGATATGTTGAACCAAGGTGTCGAAATTGACTTGCATTACAATGTAATCCGTACAAAAGACTTCAATTGGACTGTTAATTTGAACGCTACACACTATAAGAATAAGGTGTTGATGCTGAACGAAGACAACAAGAACGGTACTCTTGATGGATATAGCGGTTATGTAAACGGTAACTACTTTACTGGCGAAGGACTTCCTTTGCACACATTCCGTTTGAAGAGATATGCCGGAGTAAACGAAAAAGGTGAATCTACATGGTATATGAAAGACTCTAAGACAGGCGAGTTGACTACAACTACAGAGCAGTCAAGAGCTACATACTTTAACTGCGGATCTTCAGACCCTGCTCTCTACGGTGGTTTGAGCACAAGCTTCAGCTATAAAGGCATCGACCTTTCTGTAAGTTTAAACTATAACATCGGTGGTAAGGCTATCGACTCTGGATATAGAGCATTGATGAGCAACTGTGCTCCGGGCAACACTGGTAAGGCATTCCATAAAGACCTTCTTAAAGCTTGGTCTGAAACAAATACCACATCAAACATCCCTCGTTTCCAGTACGCTATCAACACTATCGATAACAACTCAGCTTATACTTCAGACCGTTTCTTGACTAACGCTACAACATTGTCATTGCAGAACATCAACATCGGTTACACAGTACCTCGCAATTGGGCTAGCAAGTTGGGCTTGAGCAGCATCCGTTTGTATGCATCAGGCGAAAACCTCTACTACTGGAGCAAGCGTAAAGGTTTCGACCCACGCGGAAGCTTCTGGGGTACAACCTCTAACACAAGCTATTCTGCTATGCGTACATTCTCAGGCGGTGTTACAGTATCATTCTGATAGGATTCATTGTATAATTTAAAAACTAAGAATATGAAAAAATATATGAATCGTTTATTCGTTGCACTGGGAGCCGCTTCTATGTTGGGCTTTACAGGATGCATTGAAGAAACTTTTCCAACCGACATGGCTACTCCAGAACAGGTATCAAGTTCTAGCCAGTCGTTGCAATACATGACAAACAGCTTGCCGGCTTATATAGTAACCAAGAGCACATACAGCGGTGGAGACTTCGACTGGGGTTATACTTGCCAGATGTATGTACGCGAACTTTACGGCGAAGACTTTCCGGCAAACGATGACGGATATAATATGTGGAAATTTGCCGAAAGAGCATCTTCTGAAATCTTGAACGTGGCTCTTTACTCTTTCTCATATTATTATCACCTTATCAAGAACGCCAATAACGTAATTGTGATGGCTTCTGATTTGGCTGCCACAGGAAACGCTAACGCTAAAGCCAGCTTAGGACAAGGCTACGGATTCCGTGCTTTGAGTTATCTTGATATGGCCCGCTTGTTCGAATTCCGCCCCACAGGTGTAGAACGCTTGGACAATGCTGCACAAGAAGATGGAGTAATGGGTATTACAGTACCTATCCTGAGAGAAAATATGACTGTAAACGAATATAAGAACAACCCATGTGTTCCGTTCTATACTATGTATCGCTTCATCATGAACGACCTTAACAAGGCCGAAGAATGTCTGGAAGGATATAAGCAGTCTACCATCGCCTATATGGACCAAAACGTTATTTACGGACTGAAAGCCCGCTTGTGGTTGACTATGGCTACTCGCTTTGAAAACTCACCCGAAGACTTGGCTAAGCAGATTGAAGCCGACGCCAATACAGACGGATACGGAGTATTGGGCATTACTTCTGCAAACGACTGCTATCAGAAGGTAGCCGAATATGCTCAGAAAGCGATAAAAGGCCATACACCGCTTACCGAAGAAGAATGGACAGACCCCACTACAGGTTTCAACACTCCGCAGTCTTCTTGGTTGATGGGGGCTTCTGTAACTTCAAAAGAACAGGTAAACAATACCACTTGGCATCAGTTAATCGGTATCTTGGCTTCTGAGACTACTTGGGGATTCAACCAGTATAATTTCTTCCGTTGTATAGGCAAGTCATTGTACGACCAGATAGGTAGCGGCGACTGGAGAAAGAATAGTTGGGTAGCTCCTGCCGACGCTGGAAAGAGCGCTGTTCCTTCACAGTACAAAACAAACCTTACCGACGCTACATGGAAGAAACTTCCTGCATACTCTAACATCAAGTTCCGTCCGGGAAGCGGCTCGTTGGTTTCTCGCGAAACAGGTTCTATAGGCGACTTCCCGATGATGCGTGTAGAAGAGATGTATTTCGATTATTTCGAAGCCATCGCTCACACTCAGAGCGTAACAAATGCTGCGGCTGCATTGCAGGAGTTCGTTAATAAGTATCGTTATACCGATAATTCTTATACTTGCAAGGCTACTACGCTGAAAGATTTCAATAAGGCATTGATGGTACAGCGCCGTATCGAGTTCTGGGGAGAAGGTATCAATATGTTCGACTATAAGCGTTTACGCTTGGCCGTAACTCGTAACTATAACGGTACCAACTACAAGACTGACTTTATACGCTTGAATTCTAACGCAGGATATGTGGCTCCGTGGATGAACTACCGCATTCCTGAATCGGAATTAACTTATAACCAAGCTATCATTCTTGCTCCAGACCCATCGAGTGCTATTGTGGCGCAATAATCTATTAATATGAATTTCAAAGAAATGAAAGATATGATGAAAATCAAGACATTCTTTTATATGGCCGTTATCGGCTTAGGTTTGGGCTTGTCTTCATGCAGTGACGATGAATACCAAAGAGGAGAAGAGCCCGTTCCTTATAATATGACTGCCTATTTCTCGGCAAATAACAAGGCTGAGTATGTATTTACTCCCGAAGATGTTGCCGAATCGAGCACATTGCAGCTTGAGGTAAAGCGTCTGCAGTCGGACGATGCTGCTTCTATACCTGTTATCGTGGTAGATAAAGACGATATCTTTAAGATTCCAGCTACTGTAGAATTCGAAGCCGGAGAATCTACCGCAACTTTGAATGTAGAATATGCAGGAATTGAAGAAAAGAAGTTGTGTAAGTTCTCTATCCGCTTGGACGAGAATTACACAGACCCTTATAAGAAGGTAGAAGGTTCTGACGTATATGCCGCATCTGTATATGTTTCAAGCTGGCGACAGATTACGAAGAACGTACAGTTCTGGTTCACCAATATCAACGATAAGTATAACAGCAAAATCTTCCATAACGCTAACTTCTATCAGTTGGAAGGTCAGAACCGTTTCCGTTTCGAAGATTACTTGGGTTCGGGTATCGATATGCAATTCACTATCGTTCCTACCAAGGCTAACATCACTTTCTCGGCTACCGACCCTAATACATGGGTAGGTCGTTTGGAACCGGTAAGCAATTACATGGACGGAGGAAAAGAGGCTATCGGTAGCTACTGGTGGTTTATGCAGGATGATACTTCTTTCGCTACTTGGAAGTTGCCGGTATTTGACACAACAGTAAACTACATTAACTTCTATTCTAACTACATGAGCGAATTTAATTATGTAAGCGGTGGAGGTAAACAGATGACAGATAACATTTGGATAGACAATAAGTCTTACCGATATGCTATCATTAATTTCTATTGGAATACAGCCGACCGTACCATTGAAGTACCTGAAAATTAAAAAGAAAGATGAAACAGAATTTATTTAAATACATGATGCGCAGAGCAGGAGGTATCTTCCTGCTGGCTGCCGCTTGCATGGGAGTTTTCTCTTCGTGCAGCGATAATGACGATACGCTCAATGGCAAATTAGACAAGACAAATGTCGAAGTGCTCTCACAGAGCGTCAGCTCGTTGTCTTTCACTTGGAAAGCCATAAAGAACGCTTCGCAGTATGCTTATGAGCTGAGCGATCCGGATGGGAATTTGGTGGAAAGCGGTGTTACAACCGACCTTGCCGCTTCTTTTACCAATCTGCAGCCTAACACTACATACCAATTGAAGGTATGGGCGTATGGAGCTTACGGAAGCGGATATGAAACTTCTGAGCCTATTTATCTTACAGCTACTACTCCGGCTATAGTGCAGTTAGGAACCCCAAAAGTTACAGTAGTTACATCTGGAGCTACTACTACTGCAAGTTGGAAATCTGTAGAGCACGCTAAGAAGTACGAGTACTACGTTAAGCTTAAAGGTGCCGACAAGGTATTAGAAAGCGGTACTGTTACCGATACCGAAGTAGCTCTTTACGGATTGGTTGGCGAATACGAATTAGGAGTTAAGTCTCTTTCTACAAGCGAGGCTTATAGCGATTCAGAATACGACAAAGTAGAATTCAAAGTAGAAAAGAGAGAAGTATGGCGTACAGTAGGTACATTCAATGATGGTGCCGGACACTCTTGGAAAGCTACTATCGTGGCATATAGCAACGACACTTACACCATACTTAAATGGTATGGCAATGAAGGCTACGATTTGGAATTCTCTGTAACCAGTGGTGGTAACGTTGCTGTTACAAACGCTTATAAAGATGACGGCTCATGGTATTATGTACGTACTGATGCTACTCACCACTTGACGGTACATCATACTTATCATTCTTCATTCAGCGGCAACAGCACTTCTGGTAAGATGACGATTTATAATGGTAAGGATATCACATTTACTTGGCCTGTGCCCGTAACTGAATCATGGCGTGCCGAAGGTACTTGCAGTATACAGGGTTATAATTGGAAAGCTACTTTGGTAGCATATAGCGACGGTTCATACAAGCTGCTTAAATGGTATGGATACGATGGTTATGATTTGGAATTCTCTGTAGGTTCTGACGGTAAGCCGACTTTCCTGAATGCAGTGAAAGTAGAAAATGGTTGGTATTATATTAAGGTTGCAGCAAACTCACAGTTGGGCTTGTATCCTGCGTATCAATCTACTTTCAGCGGTAATAAGAACAGTGGTTCGTTCTCATTCTACTCTACGTATTCTGAACCTTTCAAGTTCTCTTGGTGAGGAACAACACAGCAGACTGTTGACGCACTTGTAGGTACTTATTCGCAGGTTTCTAAGGGATATGAAAAACTTACAAATACCCGTTGGCGGAATTAATTTAAGTTGATAAATATGAATAAAAGGTTGTACATATCGCTGGTTTTTTTAGTAACTTAGTGGTGATCAAAACATTAAGTTCAAACCATCGTATGTACAACCTTTATACAAAATTCGTCAA
>OWJF01000853.1_pt1 | contig 14693 bp, 18 predicted proteins | sample 1732941 | NCBI WGS metagenome assembly OWJF01 (sample SAMN05065770, study PRJEB22554) | human gut metagenome | biome: ENVO:2100002; feature: ENVO:00000062; material: ENVO:00002003 | host: Homo sapiens | place: USA
GAGGTACTGGGAACATGTTGTCCTTCACTACCTTGCAGTTCTCGCCTACGAAGTGGAGCACCTTGGTCTGTGCACCGCCTGTGCAGTGTACCATACCATGAATCTCTGGGCGCAACTCATCGAGCAACTTCTTGATGACAGGGGCGTAAGTACGGGTAGGAGAGAGTACCAACTCACCTGCATTGATAGGTGAACCTTCCACCTCATCGGTCAACTTGTACTTGCCGCTATATACCAACTCGTCTGGTACGGCGTGGTCGAAGCTCTCTGGGTATTTCTCAGCCAAGTACTTGGCGAAGACATCGTGGCGAGCGCTGGTCAAGCCATTGCTACCCATACCACCATTGTACTTCTTCTCGTAAGTAGCCTGACCGGTAGAGGACAGACCCACGATGACATCACCCGGACGGATGTTGGCATTGTTGATGACATCGCTGCGCTTCATGCGGCAAGTCACGGTAGAGTCAACGATGATGGTGCGTACAAGGTCGCCCACGTCTGCGGTCTCGCCACCTGTAGGGTAGATGCCGATGCCCATCTCACGCATCTCGTGGAGGAGCTCATCGGTACCATTGATGATGGCAGAAATCACCTCGCCCGGTACGAGCATCTTGTTGCGTCCGATGGTAGAAGAGACGAGGATGTTGTCAACGGCACCTACACAGAGCAGGTCGTCGGTGTTCATCACCACGGCATCCTGTGCGATTCCCTTCCAGACGGCAAGGTCGCCTGTTTCCTTCCAATACATGTAAGCCAAGCTAGACTTGGTACCTGCACCATCGGCGTGCATGATGTTACAATACTCAGGGTCGCCGCCCAGGATGTCTGGTATAATCTTGCAGAAAGCCTGTGGGAAGATACCCTTGTCGATGTTCTTGATGGCGTTGTGCACATCTTCTTTTGCTGCGCTCACACCGCGCATCATATATCTATTGTTGCTCATTTTCTTAAATTACTTAAAGTTGTTCTTTGCCTCCCCAGAAATCCCATGATGCGAATGCTTGGAGGAGCAGCATTTCTAGACCATTCTTGACGGTAGCACCATGCTCCTTTCCCTTCTTCATGAAGAGGGTCTCGTCAGGATTGTAGATAAGATCATATAATAAGGTGTGACTGTCCATTGCCTCGTAAGGCAATTCTGGACACTCATCCACGTGAGGATACATACCTACAGGCGTGCAGTTGACGATGACATTGTACTCCTTGATGACCTCAGGGGTAATCTTGTCGTACTGGATGGTACCAGGACGTTCGTATCGGCTCACGAAGACGGTCTCAAGACCGAGCGACTTCAGACCATAGTTCACAGCCTTCGACGCACCGCCCGTGCCGAGAATCAAAGCCTTCTTGTGGAACGACTCGATGAAAGGCTCGATGCTCTGGGTGAATCCTATGACATCACTGTTGTAACCTCTCAGCACAATGTCCTTGCCCTTGTGGATGACTCTGATCACGTTGACGGCACCGATGGCATTTGCCTCGGGACTGACATAGTCTAGATAACTGATTACCTTCTCCTTGTAAGGGATGGTGACGTTGAGACCTTTCAACTCTGGGTTGGAGTCGAGTACCTCGGTGAGGTCTTCTATGCTAGGTATCTCGAAGTTGATGTACCTGGCATTGATGCCTTCGTTCTCAAACTTCTCGTTGAAGTAATTCTTGGAGAACGAATGCCCCAAGGGATAACCTATGAGTCCATACTTGTCCATAATATTTTTGTTTTTAATGATTATTTCGTTGCGAAATACAGGGTGCAGATGCCGAAGGTGAGACGCTTGAACTCCGCCTTCTCAAATCCAGCCTTCTTGAGTACCTCCATCATCACCTCGCCCTGTGGAAAGGCGGCGATGGTCTTGTTGAGATAGTCGTAGGCACTCTGGTCTTTCGAAATCAACTTGCCGTAGATGGGGAGCACGGTACCGGAGTAGATGCGGAAGAGCTGCTTCATCGGGAAACTGACCGGCGTGGTAAGTTCTACAATGCAGAGATGGCCTCCCTTTTTCAGCACTCGGCACATCTCGGAGAGACCTTGGTCGAGGTTCTGGAAGTTGCGTATGCCAAAGGCGGCAGTGACGGCATCGAAGGTCTCGTCTTCATAGCCCAGGTGCAGACAGTCTTGCTTCTCGAAACTGATCACCTTGTCCAGTCCCATGCGCTTCACCTTCTGCCTTCCTATCTCCATCATGCCCTCGGAGATGTCAGCACCCACGAGTTGTTCGGGATGGAGCATCTGAGCGGCGAGAATGGCGAAGTCGCCCGTGCCGGTAGCGATGTCGAGCATCTTCTTGGGAGCGTAGGGGAGGAGGCGCTTGATGGCTTTCTTGCGCCAGCCCTTGTCGATGTCCCAAGAGAGACGATGGTTAAGGGTGTCGTAGGTAGGGGCGATGTTGTCAAACATCTCCTCTACCAACTTTCCCTTATCTCCTGTGCCCTCATAGGGCTTGATTTGTTCTTGCTTATACATTATTTTCTTGTTGCAAGCCACTCACTTACGTTCTTCTCGATGCGAGCGGCGATGTCACCTTCCTCAGTAGCCTTGTCGAACTTCTCGCCAGTGATGTGCTCGAAGAGTTCGATGTAGCGATCTGATACGCTCTCAGCGTACTCGTCTGTAATCTCAGGCATGGTCTGACCAGGCTCGTTCATGAAGTTGTGCTCGATGAGCCACTGGCGAACGAACTCCTTGGAGAGCTGACGCTGAGGCTCGCCCTTCTCAAACTTCTCCTCGTAGCCATCAGCGTAGAAGTAGCGGCTAGAGTCTGGAGTATGAATCTCGTCGATGAGATATACCTTGCCGTCACGCTTGCCAAACTCGTACTTGGTATCGACGAGAATCAAGCCCTGCTTAGCGGCAATCTCCTGACCACGCTTGAAGATGCGGCGGGTGTAGTCCTCCATGATGGCGTAGTCTTCAGCACTAACGATGCCCTGGGCGATGATCTCCTCCTTGGAGATGTTCATGTCGTGACCCTCGTCAGCTTTGGTAGTAGGGGTGATGATAGGCTCTGGGAAACGCTCGTTCTCACGCATACCGTCAGGCAACTTCACGCCGCAAAGCTCACGGCATCCCTTCTGGTACTCTCTCCAGGCACTACCGGTGAGGATGGAGCGGATGATCATCTCCACACGGAAGCCCTCGCACTTCAAACCTACGGTTACCATTGGGTCTGGGGTAGCCAACTTCCAGTTAGGACAGATGTCGGTTGTGGTATCCAGAAACTTGGCTGCAATCTGGTTGAGCACCTGTCCCTTGAAAGGAATACCCTTAGGCAGTACAACGTCGAACGCTGAAATTCTGTCGGTAGCGACCATCACCATGAGGTCGTCGTTAATGTTATACACATCACGTACTTTACCGTGGTAAACACTCTTCTGTCCATCGAAATGGAAATCTGTCTTTGTTAATGCTTTCATTGTTTATTTTGATTTTTGAGTTCTTTTTCTTTGTCGTAAGCATCGTAGGCATTGACGATGCGGGTGACGAGTTTGTGCCTTACGATGTCCTTCTGTGCCAGGTGAACCACACCGATGCCTTCCACGCCATCGAGTATCTTGAGCGCCTCCTTCAGTCCGCTGCGCTGCTCACGAGGCAAGTCGATCTGCGTGAGGTCGCCTGTGATGACCATCTTGGTGTTCATTCCCATACGGGTGAGGAACATGCGAATCTGTTGGGAGGTGGTGTTCTGTGCCTCGTCGAGGATGACGACGGCATCGCTGAGGGTGCGTCCACGCATGAAGGCGAGAGGCGCTATCTGGATGATGTGCTTCTCCATCATGTCCTGTAGCTTGACGGCAGGAATCATGTCTTCGAGCGCATCGTAGAGAGGTTGCAAATAAGGGTCTATCTTGTCTTTCATATCACCCGGCAGGAAGCCGAGCTTTTCGCCAGCTTCGACGGCAGGACGAGAGAGGATGATTTTCTTGGCGGTCTTTTCCTTGAGTGCCTTCACGGCGAGAGCGATGCTGAGGTAGGTCTTGCCCGTTCCGGCAGGTCCCACGGCAAACACCATGTCGTTCTTCTCGTAGGCGTCGATGAGCCTCTGCTGGTTCTCGCTTCGGCTCTTGATAGGCTTTCCGCTGATGCTATACACCAGCACTCCCTTCACCGAGTCCGCCTTGGTTTGCTTGCCCTTCACAATGTCGAGGATGTCTTCCTCCGAGAGCATGTTATATTTGGCCAGGTGCTTGCGCATCTGCTCAATGTCTTCCTCCGCTTTCGCCATTTCCTCCTCGTCGCCAAGCACACGAAGCACGTTGTCACGTGCCACGATACGCAACTTCGGATACAGTGACTTGATCATCTGCAGGTGAGCGTTGTTCACTCCGTAGAACATCACTGGGTCTATGTCTTCGAGTACAATATGCTTCTCTATCAAAACTTAAAATATCAAATAGTTTAAACTCAATTATTATATAACGCTTGCAAAAGTACTACTTTTCCGTGAAATGAGCAAATTTAAGTTCTCAAAATCATACTTTTGTTGGTAAAATTTGGCTTTTAAAATGATAAATAATATAAAAAAGTGGGCAGATGGCTACTTTTTGCTTTCTTCTTTTGCCATTTTTCGTTCCTTTTTATTACCTTTGCGTTTGCAAAACCCAAGGACTGCGTGCCTTGTGATCAGTTGCTTGTAAAATGAGTGTCTTTATGTTTAGACTTTGATAAAATGAAATCGAAATATACTCTTCAGGAGATTATACATATTATTATAAATAGGCTCAGGGTGATGTCGGGCAAGAACCGATTCCTCTTGGGCTTCATCGTCGTAACGTTGTTGCTGGCGATGGTGAGACTCTGTTGCCCTCGTGTGGCTGAATCTCGTGTGGCTACACTTCCTGCCAAGGACAGCGTGGCAGTCGATTCTTCTGTCTCGGCTGGTAAGTGTTCTGCCTCGGATGAATCTGTCAACGAGATGGAGTCGCCCGCCTTGGCGGATACTGCCCGACAGGATGGCTCCTCCATCTTCTTCGACAAGGAAGGCAAGGACGTGAAGCATCGCATCTTCTCCGTGCCTCACTTCGGCAATACCTTCCCAGACCAACAGGATGTGCAGATCCTGGCAGCCAACCAGCATGGTGTGTCGCCCGTCCAAAATCGTGATGAGGCTGAGCACAGCAAGGGTAGGTTGGTGTATGTGGGGAGCAATCCTTTCTTCTACGTCGATAAGTTGAAGAACAGCATTCCGTATCTCGTGCCCCGTGCCTCAGTCTTGTTGCAAGACATCGGTCGTGCTTACTTCGATTCCTTGCAAATCAAGGGCATCCCACTGCACAAGATTATCGTGACGAGCATCCTCCGTACCAAGGACGATGTGGCGAAGCTCCGTACTCTCAATGGCAATGCCACCGAGAACTCCTGTCACCTCTATGGCACCACCTTTGATATATGTTATAATAGGTATAAAACGGTGCAGACGGCTGAGCAGCCTCGCCGACAAGTGCGCAACGACTCCTTGAAGTGGGTGCTGAGTGAGGTGCTCCGCGACTTCCGTGAGCAAAACCGTTGCTATATTAAATATGAGGTGAAGCAAGGTTGCTTCCATATCACGGTGAGATAGTAACGGAGGAAAATGATAAATTATACATTATAAAAGGGCTGACGCCTTTGAGATATTTTCGATATGATGAAAAGATTATTTCTAGGTTTTCTGCTGAGCCTTTCTTTCGGCTCGGCGATGGCGCAAGACGTGATGAACGCAGACAAGGTGACGGTGCTGAAGGGCATCGCCGTCGAGGGTGTAGATACAGCTGGGGTGCATCAGGACAAGACTTGTACGGAAGTACTCCTCGAAACGACGATGGGCAATATCCGTGTCGCTCTCTACAACGATACGCCCCTGCATCGTGACAACTTCCTGAAATGGGTGAAGGAGGGGTATTATAATGGTTGTATCTTCCACCGTGTTATCAAGAACTTTATGATTCAGGCTGGCGACCCTACCACCCGAAAGGTGACACCGGGCAAGGAAGAGAAGTTTGATACCGCCTATACCGTACCTGCTGAGATACGCTATCCAAAGTACTATCACAAGCGTGGTCAGCTCTGTGCGGCTCGTGAGGGTGACGACGAGAATCCGAAGTTTGCCTCAGCTCCATGCGACTTCTATATCACTTGGGGACGTAACTTCTCGCCACGCCAGATGGAATATACCGTGGAGAAGGAGAAGCGAGAGGGCAAGGCATACGTGTTGCCCAACAAACAGGTGATAGATGGCTATATTAAATATGGTGGAGTGCCTCATCTGGATGGAGGGTACACCGTCTTTGGCGAGGTCTTGGAGGGAATGGATGTAGTCGATAAGATACAAAACGTTGCCACCGACAAGGGCAACAACGACCGCCCATTGGAGGACATCGTCATCACGAAAGCGGAAATAGTAAAGGAATAATTATACATTCTAAATTGTTAATTATTAATTAAATACACGATGGTAATAGATTTTGAGAAAATTGCGGAAGCCCACTTAGAGGGTTTCAAGGGTGGACAAGGCAAGCTCGACACCCGTAACTATGTGGATGACAAGGTGAAAATCATGTATTCCACTCTTCGTCCGGGTGCATCCACCGGTCTTCATGTGCATGAAGGCAACTGCGAAATTATCTATGTGGTGAGCGGCACTGCCACCTTCCATTATGATGATGCAGTGGAGGAGGTACGTCAGGGACAGGTGCATTACTGTCCGATGAACCATTCTCATTACATGGAGAATCTCACCGATCACGACTTGGTGTATTTGGCGATTGTTCCAGAGCACCACTAAGAATTACTTTAGCCTTTGTAGGAAAATGCCCATACCTATGGGCAATGGATTCCCAGCCTACGGGCATTAACTGCCCAGCCTATGGGTGGTGATTGCCCATAGGCTGGGATTTTTGTATGCCTGCCTTTGTAGATTTTCATCCTAAGCACCGCCTTTTTCAAAAGAAAATGAGTGTTTTGGTTAGCAAATAGCACTAAAAACGCTCGATTTGACGATTGAAAATGCCAAATCGTGATACTTTTCGCCAATTTCTGACACATTTCATGATACATTTCTCTCGTTTTTCTTCTAATATTATTGTCTCTATCGCTTTCATTGATAGGTAGTTATGCTATTTCTCCTCCTTAAAAATGATACATTGACACTTTTTCTCGATAAAAACTTTTCGTTGTTGTGCTCTACCCTCAGATGCTATTTCGAAGGTAGAAAGGAACTTTTTGAGGGCTTGAAAATCATGTACTTGGAGCATGAATGGGTCAAGCGTCCTGTTATCTACCTAAGTACATGGTCGATCCAAAAATTTGCTTTTGTTGCGAGCAAAAAGAAAGTGACCTGCCTGGCGTTGGAGTTCTCCAAGGATAGTAGGGGATTGAAAGACTGGGAGATAGTGGAATAATAGCAAATATTTTCCTCAGTTTCTCTTGATTTATCAGCAAAAACGAACAAAAAAGGTCGAAACCTTTGGCGTTCTCGCAGAAAATGCTTATTTTTGCAGCGCTAACAGAAAGTTTTTTAATCAATTATGATGATACAAATAGCAAATCCTATTTATGATTCAGTCTTCAAATACTTGATGGAAGACGAGCGAATCGCGAAAACATTGCTTTCTGCATTGTTGAAGAAAGAGGTTGTGGCAGTAGAAATGCGCCGCAACGAGTACACAAATGGTGTGCGAGACAACATCTCCATGTTTCGTATAGACTTCGGTGCACATGTGAAGGAACCTGATGGAACCATCCGCTTGGTTCTCATTGAACTTCAGAAGACGTGGTTGGAGACGGAGACCTTGCGTTTCCGACAATATCTAGGTGCGCAGTACAGCAACCCAGAGAATGTGCCGAGCGAGAACAACAAGGACGGCTATGCCATTCCGATGGTAGCCATCTACTTGCTGGGACATCGTGTCGGTGACATCAATGTGCCAGTGCTCTATGTCAAACATAAAGCGTACGATTATGACGGCAATGTAGTGACCGATGGCATTCCCGACCCATTTGTGGAGAGTCTAATCCATGACAGCATCATCGTACAGATACCTCTCCTTCATGGTCAAGTAAATAATCGATTGGAGAAAGTATTAAGTGTGTTTGACCAGTCACAGAAGAATGGCTCGGACCGTCATGTCTTGAATGTCAACGACACACCGTTTGATGATGACGATGACATGCAGTATTTGCTTCGTCGTCTCTTGATGGCTGCCGCCAATGCTCAGTTGCGTCAAGAAATGAATGTGGAGGATGAGTACTTCAAGGCTCTGGAGGATCGTGACACAGCTTTGATGATGAAAGACAAAAAGTTGGCGGAGCAGGCAGAACAGTTGGAGCAGAATAAGGCTGAGTTGGAGCAGAATAAGGCTGAGTTGGAGCAGAATAAGACTCAGTTGAGAACAATGGCTCTTTTGTTGTCAAATTCTGGAATGAGTGTTGAGGAGATAGCCAAGTCGGTAGGTATGTCTCAAGATCAAGTCAAGCTCTTACTGAATAAGTAAAATAAGAGGACTTAAATGGTAATAAGATAGCCGCCAGAAAGAAATGCGATTCTCTCTGGCGGATATACTATATTTAATGTTCTGGTTTTGAATTAAGTAGATTCACGGTATTCATAAATTCTGTGACCAAGTCTCTAAATTGTGGGTTGTCTTTACGAATGATTAATGCTGCATAATTGTCATTCCCTTCTTCGGCATAGACAGTTTGCGGTAAGAACAAATATTCCTCTCGGTCTTTGTAGATGCCAAACCAAAAGCGGAAGAGACGATTTCGCATTTCTTGAAGCCCATCACCAGTTTCACATATGTAAAGAAAGGCAGCTTGGTTCTTTGCAAAGAATTCTTCGATTATTGCAAGAATGGTAGCTCTTACTTTAGGGTCTTTAGGTGAACGTACTTTTTTCGGATTGGATATGCCGAATTGGTAAACCGTGCCATTATGTAGCAAATCGTCTTTTTCAAAAGTGATAAACATTTCCGCATCATAATCTGTTACGAAACATAAAGCTTTACCATCATCTGCTATTTTAACCAAATAAGGTGACGTCGCATTGATGGTAGCTAATGAGAGTTTTTCTATTACCATACTTCAATACCGACAGGCTCCTTTCCTGTTCTTTCTAAACAGCTCTCTCGTACCAAACGTTCTAGTCTTTCGACCATTTTTCGCTTGGTTTCTTTTGAGGCGTTCCAACGTCTCAGAGCTTCTTCTCTTGTTAATTTTGTTGTATTCATATATCTATAATTTTTAGTTTCACGATGCAAAGATATGCTTTTCTTTTGAATCATGCAAATATTTTCTGCAGTTTCTCTTGATTTATCAGCAAAAACGAACAAAAAAGGTCGAAACCTTTGGCGTTCTCGCAGAAAATGCTTATTTTTGCAGCGCTAACAGAAAGTTTTTTAATCAATTATGATGATACAAATAGCAAATCCTATTTATGATTCAGTCTTCAAATACTTGATGGAAGACGAGCGAATCGCGAAAACATTGCTTTCTGCATTGTTGAAGAAAGAGGTTGTGGCAGTAGAAATGCGCCGCAACGAGTACACAAATGGTGTGCGAGACAACATCTCCATGTTTCGTATAGACTTCGGTGCACATGTGAAGGAACCTGATGGAACCATCCGCTTGGTTCTCATTGAACTTCAGAAGACGTGGTTGGAGACGGAGACCTTGCGTTTCCGACAATATCTAGGTGCGCAGTACAGCAACCCAGAGAATGTGCCGAGCGAGAACAACAAGGACGGCTATGCCATTCCGATGGTAGCCATCTACTTGCTGGGACATCGTGTCGGTGACATCAATGTGCCAGTGCTCTATGTCAAACATAAAGCGTACGATTATGACGGCAATGTAGTGACCGATGGCATTCCCGACCCATTTGTGGAGAGTCTAATCCATGACAGCATCATCGTACAGATACCTCTCCTTCATGGTCAAGTAAATAATCGATTGGAGAAAGTATTAAGTGTGTTTGACCAGTCACAGAAGAATGGCTCGGACCGTCATGTCTTGAATGTCAACGACACACCGTTTGATGATGACGATGACATGCAGTATTTGCTTCGTCGTCTCTTGATGGCTGCCGCCAATGCTCAGTTGCGTCAAGAAATGAATGTGGAGGATGAGTACTTCAAGGCTCTGGAGGATCGTGACACAGCTTTGATGATGAAAGACAAAAAGTTGGCGGAGCAGGCAGAACAGTTGGAGCAGAATAAGGCTGAGTTGGAGCAGAATAAGGCTGAGTTGGAGCAGAATAAGACTCAGTTGAGAACAATGGCTCTTTTGTTGTCAAATTCTGGAATGAGTGTTGAGGAGATAGCCAAGTCGGTAGGTATGTCTCAAGATCAAGTCAAGCTCTTGCTAAATAAGTAAAATACGGAGGATTTTAATGGTAATAAATATAAGCCGCCAGAAAGGGATGCAACATCATCCTCTTCCTGGCGGCTATTCTCTTTCTGCCAAATTTCTCAGAATTTCTTTCCAAACACGATGTTGATGAAGGTCTTGACAAGAATCTTCGTATCAAACCACCATGACCGATGCTCCAGATAATAGAGGTCAAGCTCCAGTCGGCGAAGCATCTTCTCCATGGTGTCGGTGTATCCATTGTAGAGCGTGGCGTAGGATGTCACCCCCGGACGAATCTGGTAGAGACACGGATAGCGAGCATCATGCTCCATGATTTGGTCGATGTAGAACTTGCGCTCCGGACGAGGACCGATGAACGCCATGTCTCCGATGAAGACATTCCAAAGCTGGGGCAACTCATCGAGGTGATGTGCTCGCAAAAACTTCCCCACCTTGGTGAGGCGAGGGTCGCCACTTACCTCCAACAGGTCGGGACCATCCTTCTCGGCATCCACCCTCATGCTACGAAACTTGTAGATGAAGAAAGGCTTGCCATGCAGTCCGATGCGCTCCTGCTTGTAGATGACAGGCAAGCCATCCTCCATGCGGATGGCAAGAGCTATCACCAGGCATACAGGCGAGAATATCACCAAACATAGTGCAGCTATGATGCAATCAATAATTCTTTTCATGCCTTATTTCTCATTGGTGATTTCGCCAGAAGCAATGGTGCACTGCTGGATGCGTTTCGTCAGTACTATATGGAATATCGTGTAAATCACAACGTCTATAATAAACATATAAGTGATGTTGCAATTCAGATAATCAAAACTAACTAAGTTGATGCACACAAATAATAGTTCAAGGCAAAGAATGCCAACGAGAGCTTGGTGCTGGTTGAGCCCCGCTGCCATCATCTTGTGATGGATATGGCTCTTGTCAGCATCGAAGATAGGCTTGTGTGCTCTCAAACGATGGATAATCACTCTTACCACATCAAAGGTTGGAACGATGAGGAAACTATAAGCCAATACGATTCTCTCAGGTGAGAATGGCATGACACGTGGGTCGTTTCTCAGTGCCTTGACGAAAAGAAAACCCAAGATGAATCCCAAGGTCAGACTTCCAGAGTCTCCCATGAAAATCTTTCTGTTTTTGTTTGGGTCACCCCATATATTAAAGTATAGATATGTCACAAGAATGCCAATCAGTCCAGCGATAAGGATGGCATAGACAATCAGACCATTGTGGATGAAGCAATAAGCGAAGCCAGCCAATGCGATGATAGACAAGCTAGCAGACAAACCATCGATACCATCGATGAGGTTCATGGCATTGTCGATGAATACGATGGTGAGAATGGTGAGAGGGAACCCCATATAATAAGGTATAGCATGAATGCCGAATAGACCATACAGATTGTTGATGTACAGACCGCAGAAGGGGAGGATGCAAGCAGCGATAATCTGCGTGGCAAACTTCACCTTGGCATCTAGACCGATCAAGTCGTCCACGATTCCCGTAGAATAGATGATGAGGAGGCTGATGAGCAATCCGAGTGTCCAAGTGCTGATGGTGATTTTGGCATCTACGCTTTGCGTACCCATGATGATGGTGACGATAAAAAACGAAAGCAACATACTAGGCATGAAGGAAATACCGCCTAGTCTTGGAACCAAACATTTATGTACCTTTCTTTGGTTTGGCATATCGTATAAGTTCTTTCTCTTGCAGAAGTTGAGTAAAGCAGGTATAAAGAAAAAACCACAAATGGAGCTAAGTAGAAATGCTCCTATGATGGCTATAGTATATTCTAACATATCCCTTAATATATTGAGTTTTAATGTTGTTTTATTTTCTTTTATATTAATAACTATGAAATGTCATTAATATTGCATCGAAAGCATTGAAAATGAAAAACGCCAGAAAGAAATGCGATTCTCTCTGGCGGAAATTCTTCTTTAATATGTAGAATGATGTCTTTTTGTGAGAAGAGACATTATCTCAATTTACCCATTTTTCTATTTGTATTCCAGTAATTCTTGAATAATGTTTTATATTGTTTGTTACCATTGTGAGGTCTTTGGCTACGGATGTACAACCTATGAGCAAATCAAAATCCTCAATTCCCATACCGATGCTTTTTAAACGAAATCGCTCCTTCGCATAAATCTTTATTGCTGCAGAGAATGGTACAACATTGACGCAAGATAAAAAACGATCTAGTAGTTCTTTGTTTTCTTCGTATCTGCCACCGCAATAATTACCATATTCCAATTCTGCAACAGTAACCTCTGATATATAAATATTCTCAGGTGAAATTGTTGCTAAATGTTGTGCAATTCCCTTTTGGTTTCTGAAAAAATACACAACTATGTCAGTGTCTAATAAGTAGCCTTTCATAGCGAAATTTCTGAATTGGAAGTTCTTGCTGTATGAATATCTTTGATAATCTGAGATGTGGAGCGTTCATCTTGCCATTTACCCGCAAAATTATCAACCCACGATGAAGTTGTAGAAACCTGTTGGGATTTCTTCATCTTGCTCACTACTTCCCACTTCATCCTTGCTGCCAATTCTTTGAAGAATGTTAAGTCTGCAGAAGGAATATAATAGCTTATTCCATCAGATAAAACAGCTGTATTCATATATCAATATTTTTAGTTTACGTTGCAAAGATATGCTTTTCTTTTGAATCATGCAAATGATTTGTGAAGTTTCTTTCTGTTTTGGGAAGAAAAAAATAAATTGCCGTCAGGAAGAATGCCTGTGGCATTGTCTTCGCCAAGCCAAAAAACAATTTAGACGCCAGGGTCGTTTTCGTCTCTTTTGATTGTAAGACAATGTCCATTACCATCAGAATTTGTAGAATCATGTAACTTAGGCCAATTCTTCTTGAGGTTATTGTACCAATTTGTCATCATTTGATGATGTTGACTTAAATCCGAAATCGTAGATGTAAATTGCACATCGATGTCTTTTAATTTGGCAGCGAGAATCTTGACTTTTTCGACTGGCGTTAAATCTGTTTGTTCGAATACTTGACTCAAAAAACTTTTAATTTTCATATCTAAAATGGAAAATGAAAACCGCAGAAAGAAATGCGATTCTCTCTGGCAGATATGCGATATTTAAGTTGTTATGGCTTATTCTGAAATAATCCTGTTGTTAAGTTGAATTCTTCAATAATGTCTTCTTTTCTAGGATTATCTTTTCTGAGAATTACAGAAGCAATATTTTCGATTCCGTACTCATCAATTACAGAAGATGTCCGCATAATGAACAAGTCATTACAGGAAGATGTCTTAAACCAATGTTCAAACAATCTACATCGTGCTCTTTGCTTGTTGTCATCTGTAGAATACAGAATTAAGATGATAGAATTGTTGTTGGCAAAAAACTCTTCTATAATAGCAATGACAGTATCTTTAAGATGCTTGTCACGAGGCGATTTTTTGTGATTCACATTCGCTATCACAAATTGGTATGCCTTGTCACTTTTGACTAAATTGTCTAATGTGAAATCTACTAAGTAGTCTATATTAGAGTCACTTGTGAAAAGGTATGCGCCTGTTTCTGGCTCAAACTTCACTTTGTAAGGAGCTTTCGCATTAATGGTCGATAGATAATGTATTCATTACAATGCGCAGAATTTTGTGGCCTCCTTACCAGTTCTAAGTTTGTACTCATTACGTAGCACCTGCTCCAATACGGCAAGGCGTTCTTTTTTTCGCTGTTGAGAAGCTCTAAATCTCTTGATGAAGTCTTCTCTCTTTGTTTTAAGCTCTTCCATAATCATATTTTAATATTAAGTGCTGCAAATATAGGGCATTCTTTTGAAACAAGCAAATTTTTGTGACGATTTTTTCACTTTTCACAAGAAAAACTTGTATTTCTTTTGTTTTCGAGTAAGGAATTGGAAATAACCATCAGGAAGGATGCTGATGGCATGGTCTTCCAGATGGTTTTATATTATTCAGCCTTCTTCGTGTCGTCAATCTTTTCAATACTCATACTTACCGACAAATCTGATTTGTATTCTGTACTTGATGGCTTACCTTTCAATTCGTCTATGTCTGTCATGTCATGAAGCCGATGTATTTTTCAAAAGCTTGAAGATATGATACCATATGGTATGAATTTTGCTAATTTTTTATTGTCCCTAGATTTTGGTTTAAATATGGGATAATTTTAATGTGACGATAGCGCTGTATCGGTACCACACGTAGCGTTGTAATCGGTACCATGCTATCACTGCAATCGGTACCGCTTGTATCGCTGCAATCGGTACCAAGATTTCAGTTCTGCTTTTCGATTTGCAAAGGTAATTTATTTTTTCAATTTCTGGCGCATAGAATCGCCTTTTAAC
>OWJF01000857.1_pt1 | contig 14661 bp, 8 predicted proteins | sample 1732941 | NCBI WGS metagenome assembly OWJF01 (sample SAMN05065770, study PRJEB22554) | human gut metagenome | biome: ENVO:2100002; feature: ENVO:00000062; material: ENVO:00002003 | host: Homo sapiens | place: USA
AAGACATACGTCTTAACTCCTTAACTTCCTTAACTCCTTTAACTTCCTGATATGCAAAAGTTCAGTGTTTTATATCAAACTGATAAGATCCAGAGGCGAGCTCCAAATGATGGAGTTCCTTATCAGCACTTACGTATCTGACTCCCGATGCCTTTTTCAACGGCTTACCATTCTCTGAAATGAAAGAGACGGCAGAGGCAGGCAAGTAGAGAGAGGCTGTCGTATTAGCCGGAACCGTAAACTCATAACGGATACCAGAATCAGTATATTGCCAACGGCTGCTGATTCTGCCATACATTGAATCGTAATAACCCTCAGCATGAGTAATGCCACGCGTAGGGTCAACCTCCGGCTTCAAGATGAAATGCTTGAAACCAGGCGACTTCTCATCACGGCAGATACCGAGAGAGTAATTGTACATCCACGATGCCACAGCTCCAAAAGAATAGTGATTGAACGAATTCATACTGTTGTTCTCGCCAAATCCATCCTTTACCGTATAAGAGTTCAAACGCTCCCAAATCGTCGTAGCTCCATTCTTTACAGGATAAAGCCAGGAAGGATACCCCTCATACTGCAGCAAACGGTAAGCCTCCTCGGACATACCATTATCCGAAAGTGCCTTACTGATCCAAGCGGTACCGATAAAGCCCGTCAGGAGCGAATAAGCAGGATAACCAGCCATCGGAGTCTTGATGGCTGCAGCGAGATGAGCCGCCATCTTCTTACGCAAGTCACCATCTACCACATGGAATGCCAAAGGAAGAGCATAAGATGTCTGGGTATCAATCAACTGTCCCTTGCGCTCAGCATCATACCACGAACAGATGGTCTTACCTGTAGCCTCATCCACGAATGTTTTCCTGAAGAATGCCCTGCGCTCGTTTGCCAACCTGGTCAGCCATGCCGCATCCTCAGTCTTGCCCAATGCCTTTGCCATCTGAGAAAGAATATCCAGATCGAATATGAAATAACATTCCCATACGAGCGACTTATCATCTTTTTCATAAGACGGACTGAGCCAATCGCCCAAATCGCCCCACTGATGATGCTGTACGATAAGTCCGGTTTTCTTATCCACATACTCATCCAGCACAAACTGGATATAGCGCTTCATCGATGCGTAATGTTCAGCCAGCATAGCCTTATCGCCATATTGCTGGTAGAGTTCCCAAGGCAAGGTTACACCGGCACTCCCCCATAACAAGCCACCGAAACCACAATTGGTTGGAGCCACATCAGGATATTGCCCCTTAGCGCTCTGCAAATCACGGACCGAGATAAGATAGCGGCGCAAGAACTGGGAAGCATCGGTAATATATGTAGCAGAACGCCCGAATACAGAAATATCACCCATCCAACCCAAACGTTCATTACGCTGAGGACAATCGGTAGGAACAGACATGAAATTAGAACGCGTAGACCATACCGAATTGAGCCACAAGCGGTTGATATCAGAACGGGAGGTAGAATATTGCGAAGCCTGCTCATTCATCGAACTCACGACTATCGCCTTTACCTGGTCGGGCGCTACCGGAGCATCAACACCCGTAATCTCGAGATATCTGAAACCATGAAGAGTATATCTTGGCGAGAATGTCTCTTCACCTCCCCTGGCTATATAAACATCCTGCGAAGTTGCCACACGCAGATTCTCGGTCATAATCATGCCTACATGATCCCGATAGGCTGGCAAATCAGGATATTTGATTTCGGCTGTACGGATCTTTACTTCCGTGCCAGGTTTCAAACCCGAGAAATGTACCAGCGGAACACCCGCCATATTCTGTCCGAGATCATAGACATAAACACCCTTGCGCGGTTCTACACAATTGAGAGCCGTCAGGGTATCAACAGGCATGATTGCCTCTGCCATATCCGGAAGAAGTTGGAAATCCTCAGAAGTTTTGAAATCAGATTCCTTCACTTCTACAGCAGGTTGCCAATTTCTGTCATCAAAATGAGGCATCGCCCATCCTTTGCAGTCTTGCTCCTTGCGTGCATCATACACCTCACCCATAAAGAAACTGCCATATCTTACAGCGCCATCATCATAGCTTTTCCAGGTAGCAGGATCGGTAACTACGGTTTGCTGCGAACCATCCTCGTAGGTAATCTGCAACTTTGCCATTAACGACTGCCTGTCGCCATAGAAATTCCAATTTCCGGTTACATAGGTGGCACCACCACTCCACCATCCTTCGGACAGGACGGCTCCGATAGCATGCTCACCCGACTGCTGAAGCAAAGAAGTTACATCGAAGGTCTGATAAGTATGAGTATGGTTATACTCTGTAGTACCAGGGTTGAAATAAGCTTTACTTACTGCCTTACCATCTATATAGATATCGTAGATTCCGCGTGCTGTAGCATAAAGACGGGCTTTTCTGACTTTTTTGCCGGAGGTAGCAAACTCTGTACGAAGCATAGGGGCAGTATTCTCCTTAAAGGCAAAGATGCCAAGCGCACCCTCTTTCTTTCCATCTACAGAGAGCTGGCTGGCAGAGAGTTGCTGTAAAGGAGCAGCTACCACATTCTGAGGCGACTTAAAGTTTCTAACCTCAACATGGCTGAAAGTAGCCTTCTGACCTTTAGCCACGTAATATCCCCAATCGGCAAGCATCGGATAGGCAATATAGTTATTACCCTGTTCTCCGGTAGGATTCAGAATCAGACTACCTACAGAATGCCGTTTGCCATCAGTATCGATTTCGACCTTATCACCTACAATTTCCTTTCCATCCAGGAAGAGCACAGCAGCACCGGTATCCATCGAGATATCTATCTGATGGGCAGCATACTGGTTCTGCCTGTTGATAACCGCAGCAGGAATATCGTAGGAAGCCAAAGGTGCGGCATCCGTCTCGCCAACCTTGTAGCCCCGACGATAGAAATTGATACGGGCAGGCTCCGACTTTCTGAGAGGCGCAATATCAAGTTCTACGCGGATATAAGAAGAATCCTTCGCATTGGATACCCCTAAGAGATTTTTATTGCGATCCATCAGTCGGGGGTCGTTGGCACCGAAGATGAAGGAAGCTGCCGTCGATTTCGACTTCTTATCGAGTTGCAGTTCGTAATGAAGTCGGAAGGTTGGAAAATAAGGGGCATAGAACATCACGGGAGCATTGCCTCTTCCTATCCATTTAGCACCTTCCCAAGCCAGATATGTTCCATTTCCGGCTGTCGCGACAGGATGGTTATAGTCTGTACCCAGCACCAAGGCTGTTTCAAAAGCAGAAGAAGCCTGCAGCTCTTCGTTTTTCTGATTCCAGACTGTAAGATGCCATTGGTAGCGTGCAGAAGGGCGAAGCGATTCGCCAGCATACTGTATGCCTAACGATTCGGTACTCTTCACCTTACCTGTATTCCAGACTTCCTTACCCGTTTCATCAATAACAGATATCCGGTAAGCACTCTGCTGATTTCCTCTACTTTTGTCATCAACCTCCATCTGCCAGGCAAACCGAGGATGCATGACACCTACTGCCAGTGGAGTATTCCGGTATTCCACTTTCAGATTCTTCAGCCATGTGGCTGCATGTAATCCAGATGGCAGCATCATACTGACCATCCATATTCCGATAAATTTCATAAGCTTTTTACTTTGAACCTTGAACTTAAACTTTACTGAACTTTCGCTAGATTATCCCACATGCCCTTTACCTTTCCTGCCTTCTTCACAATTTCATCAGCCACCTGCGGACCATTATTCTGCCAGACATTATTAGGACCGCAGGCGTTTTTCAGGAATTTCTCTTCTGGCGTCCAGTTATCTTTCAGGAGAATATTAGAAGAGCCCTCATCAGTATAGAGATAGAAATAATGATGAGGATCGTGTACGTAGGAAGGATGGAAGATATCCCGCACCACATTCTCTGAAATAACCGTGTTTGGCTGGTTGCCAAGCGTGTAGATACCAGCGCAATCGTACATATGGGCAGCATAGCGCTCAATAAGATTGGCATGAATGCGGTTATCATGCATCACAACCCAATCGCGGTTCCAACCCCATCCCATACTGATAGCCGAATAACTGACATCATGAATATAATTATGTTCGATGTTCATGCGGCTAACGTAACCCAAAGCCATGGCACAGGTACCCCACTCCTCGTTTGTAACATCAGAGAACTCGCAGTTTCTGACATGCAGTCCGCTGCACACCTCACGCAAATCCTGCGGACGATAAGGCAGATGCGTCTCCAGACCGGCAGGCGAAAAGCTGCCACATACCAATCCATTCATCGCTATATCTTCGAAGGTACTGTTAAGTACCGCTCCATCTAGGCAACCCTCAACAAAATCGAGACCATCGCCACCCAGATGTCCAAAAGAGCATGAATCGAAAACCGCTCTGCTTGCATAGCGCAATTCAACAGCAGCAGCGGGTCTGCCAAGCCAATCCTGGTTATCCAGTTTATGGTTGTTCACACGGTCAATACTAGGGCGCAGTTTGTAACCTTCGGTAATGAACATTCCCGCCTGTAAAGGCACATGTCCCTTGTAAGAAGGGCGGTTCCATGTTGTTACTTCAAAGTTCACATTTCTGAAAGTAACAGCATCCACCATTTTTTCTCTGGTACCCTCAAATTTCACCAGCGTTTCCAAAGCCGGCGCCGCAACATTCATACGCTCCCCTTTCCTAGGCATATAATACAGTTTATGCGTACGGATATCATGATACCATTCGCCCGGTTTATCTAGAAGAGGCAGCGCATTCGAGATAAAAAAAGGTGAATTGTGCTCACAATTATACATAGGTGAAGGCCAAGGACGTTCAAACTGAATCTTAGCCTCGGGATCGTGGAAAGATACGGCAGCAGAATCGCCCTGAATACGGATGTTTCTGATGCGCAGATAGCTTATCTCCCACATCTGGTGCAGCGTCATCTCTGCATATCTTGCATCCGGTCGGATGATACTGTTACCCGCCTTATCCTTAGCCCCCGTCAGAAGCTGACGAACAGCAGAAGCCGGAACCCAGATGACGCGTTTCTTCTTGTCTACCCATCTGATGCGCGGCATCTGATTAAAATCACTCACGCTACGCGCCCTATCAGCCCGCGAATGATTCACCCAGAGATGACGGAAATCCATAGGACGTCCATTGAAATCAGGCACATCAGCCACCCAATATCTGCCCTGTTTCTTCCATCCGCTAACCGGTACGGCTCCTGTAAGCACCGTACCTGCCGAATGCTTTACCAAAGGCGTTCCCTCAAAACAGAGATGACTGTCTTCCGGACGGAGCACCAGAGGTTCATAGAGCCGGTATTGACCTGCCTGCATTTTAACTACTACCGAATCAGCCTGTCCCAATCTTCTCATCTCGCGAGCCTTGCGAACCGCATCAGCGAGAGAAGAATCGGGTGATACCTGAACATAGCCTATCTTCTTATTTCCAGCAGAGAGAGCGAGGCTGAAGCCCAGCATTCCCAGCAATAGGATTCTTCTTAATTTCATAACTAAAAAATAATTATTTTCTAACTGAAAGCCAAACCGACATTTCCACATCACTACCCCGATTATCCCAGGCATAATAAGGAATGAGCGTAACATTTACCTTTTTACGGGCAGGAGCAAGTGTACGATAAAGCTGGTTCTTCTGCCAGGATGCTGCTGTTCCCTTTTCAGCAAGCAGCGCCTCACCCTGGAGCGCAACAAACTCGTGACCGTCGATTGTCTTCTTTACTTCAGTCCATTGGATATCAGCAGGAATCACGATATCATTCACGCTTACCCTACCATACTTATCTTTGCAGGAAGCAGGAACAGAAGAAGCATCGATATCCACATTTTCCAAACAATAGACAATAGGTCCGCGCATCACGGCTATCTGGTTCTTATTCTCTTCAACCAAAGGGTTTGCCTCCACCAGACGAGGTTTCATATCAAATGTTCGTTCTACGAGGGTTCCCTTCTTCCAACCAGTCTGTCTGCCTTTTGAATCTGTAGCAGAAATCGCCTCATATCTACCCTCTCCCGGCACGCGGAGCATCAAGGTTCTGATATTCTTAGCCTTGTTGATGCGAATGGAAACCTTACCATCATAAGGATAGCCAGAAGTCATCTCTATATCAACATCCTTTGTTTTCAGATGATTATCACCATACATGTTCACCCACAAAGTATCACCTTTCACGGCATAAGCATACTCCTGCGCTTCGCAAAGTGCACGAAGGGTGTTAGGTGGACAGCAGAAGCAACTGATATACTTCTGGCGGGTTTTCGGCCAGCGCATCACATAAGGGAAATCGCCCGTACGGCGCAGAGCCTGAGTATAGAAATATCGGGTACCATCGAGCGAAATGCCCGGCAAGACTCCATTCAGAAGTTCGTTTTCCACCATATCCATATAGCGGGCATCAGCTGTGGTTTCGAGCATACGCCAGGATAAGAAGATATTACCAATCTGCGCACAGGTTTCATTATGAGAAGTCTCGTTTGGCAACTGATATGCTCTGCCGTATGCCTGGTGAATCTGCTGAATGCTAGGCTGATCGTAAGTGGTTCCATCAGGTGACACACCATCATAGAGGGCACCGCATCCACCTGTGATATAAATCTTGCGATAGGTGATATCATCCCAGATACTGGACAGATTCTTCATGAGTTGTTTCTCGCCAGTTTCGGCATAGAGATCAGCTACACCCGCATAGAGATAGTTGGCTCTCACCGCATGCCCCATCGCCTCATATTGCTCACGGAAAGGATGTCGATCCTGATTGTGATCTTCACCATTCTTCACTTCATCACGAATGGCTATCAACCCCTCTGCCAGTTCCAGATAACGCTGATCGCCGGTAGCACGGTACATCTCTGAAGCTGCCATATAATGAGAAGGACAGATTGCATTGCGCGCCAACTCATCGCGCTGGTTCTTCAGAAAATCATAGAGAAAATCGGCTGCCTTGAGTGCACAGTTGAAGAGTGTCTTCTTGCCTGTAGCACGCCAATGTACGATACCGGCAGTCATCAGATGTCCCAGATTATAGGTTTCGAAGTTGAGACGGCTGGCAAAGGCTCCTTTCTCATCTTTTCCTCCTACGGTGATACCGATTTCGGCTTCATCCTTCCGGTCTTTGAGAGCATGCGTATCGATGCCCTTATGGCGCTCATCTATCACCACAGGGGTATGGATATAACCATCGGCACGCTGCGCCTTAGCCACTTCGGCAATAAAGCGATCCATCAGAGCATCCAGTTTCTGATCATGAGTTACGGCATAAACTGAAGCACATGCCTCAAGCCATTTATACATATCACCATCATGAAAAGGTGGTCCCCAATGTTCGCCTTCAGCATCGCCCGCCGCAATCTCGAAATTACGGAAACCGTGCGACACCTCGGGGGTATCCCAGGTTTTCCACATATCCCAAAGTGAGGTTTCTGAAAAGACCTTGAATCGGTCACCCCAAAAACCACCTGTCCAACGGGTACTTCCCAAAGGCATATTTACCATTCTGGCTTCTTTGCTGTGGCTCATATCTACCAGTCCATTGTGCTGTGCCATGACTGGGGAGGTAAAGGCCGAAAAAGCAAGAAGACCTGCCATCATCCACTTTCTGCTGTAGTTTGCTGTCATCATTATTGTTATTCGTTTAGTTTTTAATTTAGTTTTAAGACGAAAAAAGGGATGATCTTGTAATCACCCCTTTTTATTTATTATGTGTTGTTTCTGCGGATTCATTACCGGCAGATGAACAGCTTTCTAATTGATGATAATACCACCATTTGGCTGAATCACAACCTTTGCCTTACCATCTACACACTCCACCTTGACCGCCAATCTGCCATCAGGTGATGTCACTTCATAATTGTTGGCTTGTACACAAACCGTACCGAGCAACAAAATACTAGCAATACAAAATTTTTGCTTCATTTTCATTTTATTGTTAGGTTGATATTATAATCTTCTCTGTGATGCAACGCAGTACAGCCTGGCATTACGGCTCCAGTTACTGCTACATGCAACAAAACCATTTGCAAAGTTAAGCTATTTTGCAGAGAAAAGGGTATATTTTTTATTCAAAAAGCATCCATATTCATGAAAACTTACGAAAAAGAAACAAAAATGGGTAGAATTTTGGCAAAAAGCACACGCAAAATATATCATAAAACAAAAAGCCCCGACATCACGTCGAGGCTTTTGAAGTTTTTGAATGTTTCAGCAGTTTGTGTTTTTTATGTAGTTATGATTTGCGTTTTGAAAATCAGTTTTCTAATTCCGCCTGCAAAAGTACGACAAATATTGATATAAATCAAATAAAACAATACTTTTCATTCAAAAAACAACGTAAACGTTTGCAAGTTTTGACGCTCCAAAACAGAAAATTCAAGCCCTCTTTACCTGCATCATCTACACTTGAAACGATAGCCAAGAACTCGGAAAACATAAAAAAAACATAATTTTACACCTTATTTATATATAGGATAGAGTTTTTTTATTACCTTTGCAACTTAGTAAATATTGAATTGAAAGAATGAAAGAATTTGTTATATCAGAGGTCAAGGCGGAAACCGCTGTGCTCGTGGGTCTTATCACCAAGACACAGGACGAGGCCAAGACCAAGGAATATCTCGACGAGTTGGAGTTTCTTGCCGATACCGCAGGTGCCGTCACCGTGAAGCGATTCACGCAGAAGGTGGTGGCTCCTAACCAAACCACCTACGTGGGAAAGGGTAAGCTGGAGGAAATCAGACAATATATCAAGGAAGAGGAAGAGGAAGACAGAGAAATCGGTATGGTCATCTTTGACGATGAACTTTCGGCAAAGCAGATCAGAAACATCGAGCAGGAACTGCAGGTGAAGATTCTCGATCGTACTTCCCTGATTCTCGACATCTTCGCCATGCGTGCCCAGACCGCAGCTGCCAAGACCCAGGTAGAACTGGCACAGTATCGCTACATGCTTCCACGCTTGCAGCGACTCTGGACCCACCTGGAACGTCAGGGTGGTGGTTCAGGCTCCGGTGGCGGAAAGGGTTCCGTAGGTTTGCGTGGACCAGGTGAGACCCAGCTTGAGATGGACCGCCGTATCATCCTCGGCAGAATGAGTCTGCTCAAGGAACGACTCGCTGAGATTGACAAGCAGAAGACTACCCAGCGAAAGAACCGCGGAAGAATGATCCGTGTGGCGCTGGTGGGATATACCAACGTGGGAAAATCCACCATCATGAACCTGCTCAGCAAGAGCGAGGTGTTTGCAGAGAACAAGCTCTTTGCCACACTCGATACCACCGTGAGAAAGGTGGTGGTAGACAACCTGCCATTCCTCCTTGCCGACACCGTGGGATTCATCCGAAAGTTGCCTACCGACCTGGTGGATTCCTTCAAGAGTACACTGGATGAGACCCGAGAGGCAGACTTGCTGCTGCACGTGGTTGACATCTCGCACCCCGACTTCGAGGAACAGATTCAGGTGGTAGAGAAGACCCTGGAGGAACTGGAATGCGCCGACAAGCCATCGATGATTATCTTCAACAAGATAGACAATTACTCGTGGGTGGAGAAGGAAGAGGACGACCTGACCCCGATGGAAAAGGAGAATATCCCATTGGAAGACCTGAAGAAGACATGGATGGCGAAACTCAACGACGACTGTCTCTTCATCTCGGCAAAGAACAAGGAGAACATCGACGAGTTCCGCGAAGTGCTATACAAGAAAGTAAGAGAGCTCCACGTACAGAAGTACCCATACAACGACTTCCTGTACCAGGATTACGAATAAACATTCACCCAAAAACGTATCAACAATGAATGACTACAGACCTCTGACCTCCGAGGAAATCGAGGTACTCAAAAGCAACGACTGTTGGGCAGAAGACTGGACATCCATCAATGTTGCAGAAGATTTCAAGCCAAACTTCATGCACCGCGTGATGCTCTATGGCGAGGTAAATATCGGTGCCTTCAACAAGAATGTGGAGGTGAGCCAAGGATTCGTGAAGCATGCCGGCATCAACAATGCCACCCTTCGCAACGTGACCATCGGAGATGATTGCCTCATCGAAAACGTGGGCAACTTCATCAACAACTATACCATCGGCGACGACTGCTACATCTCGAACATCTCGACCATGGAGACCACCGAGGGTGCCACCTATGGCGAGGGAAACCTGGTGAGCGTGCTCAACGAGGTGGGCGAAGGCAACGTGATTCTGTTCAGCGACCTGAACAGTCAGCTTGCTGCCTTCATGGTAAAGCATTTCTCCGACAAGGATCTGAAGGAGAAGATTCGCCAGCTCATCAAGACCGATATCGACAACAAGATGCCGGAAAGAGGTCAGATAGGCAACAACGTGAAGATTGTCAATACCAAGGAGATAACCAACTGCATCATCAACGACTTCTGCGAAGTGAACGGTGCATCCCGTCTCAGCGACTGTACGCTGCTCGGTTCAGCCCATGGCAACGTATATATCGGCACCGGCGTCATTGCCGAGAACTCAATCATCGCTGAGGGTGCATCGGTTATCAACAGCGTGAAGATACAGGATTGCTACGTGGGCGAAGCGTGCCAGCTGAGCAACGGTTTTACGGCATCCACCTCTATCTTCTTCGCCAACAGCTACATGAGCAACGGCGAGGCTTGTGCCGCCTTCTGTGGTCCATTCACCGCATCGCATCATAAGAGCAGTCTGCTCATCGGCGGCATGTTCTCATTCTACAACGCCGGTTCAGCCACCAACTTCAGCAACCATGCCTACAAGATGGGTCCTATGCACTGGGGCATTCTGGAGCGCGGTTCGAAGACAGCCAGTGGCGCCTACCTCTTGATGCCAGCCACCCTGGGTTCGTTCTCGGTATGCTTCGGCAAGCTGATGCACCACCCTAACACCCGCAACCTGCCATTTGCCTATCTGATAGCCGATGGCGACAAGATGTTCCTCATTCCAGGCAGAAACATCACCACTGTGGGTCTGTACCGTGACATCAAGAAATGGCCTAAGCGTGACCTCCGTGCACAGGAAAACCGCAAGAGCATCGTGAACTTCGACTGGCTCTCTCCTTTCTCCGTGGGCGAGATTCTGAAGGGAAAGAAGATTCTGGAAAGTCTGCGCGAGGTGACGGGCGACAACGTATCGCAGTATCTCTATCATGAGTACATCATCCCAGCCTCATCGCTGCACAAGGGCATCAAGTACTACGACATCGCCCTGCGCATCTACATGGGTGCCGTATTGAAGAGAGTACTCAAGCGCGACCCTTCCATCACCCCTCCAGCCACCCAGACCGGCATCGGCGACTGGGACGACCTTTCAGGACTCCTGCTGCCAGTGAGCGAGGAAGAGCGCATCGTCAACGACCTGCAGGACGGCACCATCGACAGCATCCAGCAGCTCATCGAGCGATTTGAGGAAATCGATGCCAACTATCGCCAGTATCAATGGGCATGGACCTACAAGATGGTGTGCGACTATTACGGCATCAGCGAAATCACACTGGAAGATGCCAACCGCATCCACGAAGACTACATCAAGGCACGCCGTTCCTGGATTGCAGAAATCAAGAAGGATGCCGAGAAGGAATACGCCATGGGCGATGTAGAGGAAGAGGTGTTCAGAAACTTCGTGAACAGCCTCAACCAGGAAGTGGATTACGAGAATTAATTGATAATTAATAATTTATAGTTTACAGTTCATCATTAAAAATGACTTTAAAACATGTATTGATGGCGGCTATCCTGATGGGAAGCCTCAACGCCACAGCCAAGGACTATCATTACACCACCGTAGCGGGTGATGCCATGAAAACCCGCATCTATACCCTCGACAACGGATTGAAGGTGTACATGTCGGTGAACAAGGAAAAGCCTCGCTTGCAGGCTAACATCGCAGTGAAGACGGGTTCGAGAAACGATCCTGCCGAAACTACTGGTCTTGCACATTATCTGGAGCACCTGATGTTCAAGGGTACCCAGAAATTCGGCACCACCGACCATGCCAAGGAGAAGCCATATCTCGACGAGATTACCCGCCGATATGAGAGCTACCGCAAACTCACCGACCCGGCTCAGCGCAAGCAGGCTTACCACGAGATTGATTCCATCTCTCAGTTGGCTGCCAAATACAATATCCCTAACGAGTACGACAAACTGATGGCGAGCATCGGAAGCCAGGGCACCAATGCCTATACTTCCAACGATGTGACCTGCTATGTGGAGAATATCCCGAACAATGAGATTGAAAACTGGGCAAAGGTGCAGAGCGACCGATTCCAGAACATGGTAATCCGCGGTTTCCACACCGAGCTGGAGGCTGTGTATGAGGAGAAGAACATCTCGATGGCAAGCGACAACACCAAGGAGCTTGCTGCCCTCTGGAAACTTCTTACCCCTACCCACCCTTACGGCACCCAGACCACCATCGGCGAGCAGGAGCATCTCAAGAACCCTAGCATCATCAATATCCAGAACTATTTCCACCGCTACTATGTGCCAAACAATGTGGCCATCTGCATGTCGGGCGATTTCGACCCAGACCAGACCATCGCCATCATCGACAAGTACTTCGGTTCATGGAAGAAGAGCGACAACCTCTCACGTCCTGAGTTCAGCGCACAGCCAGACCTCACAGCCGTGAAGGATACAGCCGTGGTGGGCAAGGATGCAGAAAACGTGATGCTTGCCTGGAAGTTCAAGGGAGCCAACGACAAGGAAAACGATGTGCTCGACGTAATCAGCGAAATGCTGACCAACGGAAAGGCAGGATTGATGGAGGTAGATTTGGAGCAGCAGATGAAGATAGCTGCAACCAGCGCCTTTACCTATGGTCTGCACGATTACTCAGCCTTCATCGTAGCCGGTACTCCTAACAAGGACCAGAAGCTGGAAGAGGCTCGTGCCCTGCTCCTCGACGAGATGGCGAAGCTGCGCCGTGGCGAGTTCGACAACGACCTGCTGCCTTCGGTTATCGCCAACAAGAAGCTGAACTACTACAAGAGTCTGGACGACAACGAGGAGCGTACCAACATCATGGTGGATGCCTTCATCAACGACCAGAAATGGGAAGATGTAGCCAGCAAGCTCGACCGACAGAGCAAGCTGACCAAGCAGGACATCGTTGACTTTGCCAACAAGTATCTGCGCGACGACAACTTCGTCTGCGTTTACAAGAGAATGGGCGAAGATACTACCCTGAAGAAGATAGAGAAGCCAGCCATCACTCCTATCCCAGCCAACCGCGAGTATGAGAGTGACTTCGTGAAGGAAATCAAGAATGCCAAGGTTCCAGACATCCAGCCTCAGTTCCTCGACTTCAAGAAAGACCTCACAGTGACCAAGACCAGCAAGAAGCTGCCGCTCATCTACAAGCAGAACACCCAGGACGACCTCTTCAACCTCACCTTCCGCTATGAGTTTGGTGATGAAGACGACATCCGCTACAGCTATGCAGCGCAGTATCTCAACTATATCGGCACCGACAAGAAGAGTGTATCAGCCATCAAGCAGGCATTCTACAAGCTGGCTTGCAACTACAGCATCGTACAGGGTTCCAAGACCCTGCAGATTAATCTGAACGGTCTGAACGAGAATCTTCCTGCTGCCCTCAACCTGATGGAGGAAATCCTGCACCATGCCAAGGCTGACAAGAACTCCTGGAACCAGTTTATCGACCTCATCGAGAAGATGCAGACCGATGCCAAGGCCAACCAGAAGTCGAACTTCAGCTATCTCTGGGCTTACAGCACATACGGTGCTTACAACCCAACCCGCAATGCCATCAAGACAGCCGACCTGCGCAAGATGGACCCACAGGAACTCGTGAACCTGCTGGGCGGACTGAACAACATGGAGCACACCGTAACCTACTACGGTCCATACAGCGAGAAGCAGTTGAACGCCATGCTTGCCAAGGAGCACAAGACAGCCAAGAAGCTCGCCGCCGTGCCAGAGGGCAAGGAGTATAAGATGGAAGAAATCAAGCAGAACGAGATTTACATTGCTCCATACGAGGCAAAGAACATCTATCTGCGCTACTACCAGAACGAGGGCAAGAAGAGCAGCGTGAACGACGGGGCACTGGTTTCTCTCTTCAACGAGTACTTCGGTGGCGGCATGAATGCCATCGTCTTCCAGGAACTCCGCGAAACCCGTGGTCTGGCTTACAATGCATGGGCTTCATACCTTACTCCAACCCGCAAGGACGAGAAGGATTACTTCGTGAAGCACATCATTTCGCAGACTGACAAGATGATGGACTGCATCCACGTGTTTGATGATATCACCAACAACCTGCCACAGAACGAGGCATCATTCAACCTCGCCAAGCAGAGTCTGATGAAGTCAATCCAGAGCCGCCGCGTAACGAAGAATGGCGTTATCAATGCCTACCTCAACGCCAAGCTGATGGGTATCGACTATGATGCCACCAAGCTCTACTACGAGCAGATTCCATCGCTCACCCTGCAGGATGTGACCAACTTCGAGAAGCAGAACATCGTGGGCAAGCCTCATCGCATCATCATTCTTGGTGACGAAAAGAATCTCGATATGAAGAGCCTGGAGAAGATTGCGCCTGTGAAGCGCCTCTCTCAGGAGGAAATCTTCGGATATTAAATAGGAAAAAGAATATATTGAATATTTCAACAGTTTTTAAAGAACAAAAAACATTATGGCAAAAACTCCAGATTTTAAGTATGCTCCAATGTTCCAG
>OWJF01000866.1_pt1 | contig 14577 bp, 11 predicted proteins | sample 1732941 | NCBI WGS metagenome assembly OWJF01 (sample SAMN05065770, study PRJEB22554) | human gut metagenome | biome: ENVO:2100002; feature: ENVO:00000062; material: ENVO:00002003 | host: Homo sapiens | place: USA
TACGAGATGCAGCGTAGTCTCGTGGGCTCGGAGATGTGTATAAGAGACAGTTTTACAAGAGAAATACAAGAAATATCGTGAGCCTCAGAAGTATATGGAGGCTGGTATATACCCATATTTTCGTGAGATAACAGGAAAACAGGGTACTGTAGTACAGATGGATGGACATGAGGTGCTCATGTTCGGCTCTAATGCATATACGGGACTTACAGGAGATCCTCGTGTGGAGGCAGCTGCAAAAGCTGCAATAGATCAGTATGGTACAGGATGCGCAGGCAGCCGTTTCCTTAACGGAACGCTTGACCTCCATGTGAAGTTGGAGAAAGAGCTTGCTGCTTATGAACACAAAGATGAGGCATTATGCTTCTCAACCGGATTTTTCGTCAATTCAGGAGTCCTCTCGGTCATCTGTGGCAGAGAAGACTATATAATTTGCGATGAGCGTGACCATGCCAGTATTGTAGATGGCAGGAGATTGTCTTTTGCCACTTGCTTGAAATACAAGCATAACGACATGGAAGACCTGGAGAAGCAGTTGAAGAAATGCCGTCCTGAAGCTGTCAAGCTCATAGTCGTTGACGGCGTGTTCTCTATGGAGGGCGATTTGGCTAATTTGCCAGAAATCATCAAACTGAAGCATAAATATAATGCTTCCGTAATGGTTGACGAGGCTCATGGCCTTGGTGTCTTCGGTAGCGAGGGACGTGGCGTGTGCGACCACTTTGGCGTAATTGACGATGTTGACTTGATTATGGGAACTTTCTCAAAAAGTCTTGCCAGCATAGGCGGATTCATCGCAGGCGACAAGGATACGATAAATTATCTGCGCCATGCTTGCAGAACTTATATATTCAGCGCATCCAACACACCTGCAGCAACAGCAGCGGCAATGGAGGCTTTGCATATTATAAGAAAAGAGCCAGAGAGAATCACTCGTCTATGGGATGTCACGAACTATGCTTTGAAACGTTTCCGTGAGGAAGGATTTGAGATAGGAGAAACCGAGAGTCCGATTATCCCACTATATGTGCGTGATCCTTACAAGACATTCCTCGTTACGAAGTTGGCCTTCGATGCAGGAGTATTCATAAATCCTGTGATTCCTCCAGCTTGTGCTCCTCAAGACACGTTGGTACGTTTTGCTTTGATGGCAACACATACTAAGGAGCAAGTAGAGAAAGGCGTACAAGCTTTGAAGAAGATTTTTGTTGAACAAGGCATTATCAAATAATGCACTTCGATATTGACAAAATGGCAAGCATGAGGTTGCATTGAATAAGCCCTCTTGCTTGCCATTGTTTTGTAAAATGTTGATATTGTGTGAAAAGTATGTAATCAAGACATACCTGTAACTTTACGGTTTACCACCATTAGGGTTACAGGTTTGTATCCATATTATAATCGGTAATAATGATATCTGTAAATAATATTGGTGTTGAGTTCGGGGTCAAGCCTCTTTTCAGTAACGTCAGCTTCGTTGTAAACGATAATGACAGGATAGCCCTTGTCGGTAAAAATGGCGCAGGCAAATCCACGTTGCTGAAAATTCTATACCGTCTGCAAAGTCCGACATCGGGCAATGTGTCTGTTTCGAGCGACACAACAATCGGCTATCTTCCTCAGGTGATGAATCTGAAGGATGACACCACGGTTCGCGAGGAGGCTTCTAAGGCATTTGCAGGAATAAGTTCGTTGAAAGCGGAACTTGACAGGCTTAATGCCGAACTTGCCCAGCGTGAAGATTATGAGAGCGAGAGCTATCTTGACCTTGTAGAACGGTTTACTGCCACTCATGACAAGTTGCAGATTCTAGGTGCAGACAACTGTGAGGCCAATCTTGAGAGGACTCTTTCCGGCTTAGGTTTCAAGCGTACGGATTTCGACAGACCCACCAAAGAGTTCAGTGGCGGTTGGCGTATGAGAATTGAGCTTGCCAAGATTCTTCTGCAGAAACCAGACGTGTTGTTGCTCGACGAGCCTACCAACCACCTCGACATCGAAAGTATCCAATGGCTTGAGCAGTTCCTTTCCCAAAGTGCGAAGTCTGTCGTACTCGTGAGCCACGACCGCGCATTTCTTAATAATGTGACGAACAGGACTTTGGAAATCAGTTGCGGAAAGATAGCAGACTATAAGGTGAAGTATGACCAGTATGTGGAATTGCGCAAAGAGAGACGCGAGCAGCAGATACGTGCATACGAGAATCAGCAGAAAGAGATAGCTGATATCAAGGATTTTATCGAAAGGTTCCGTTACAAACCGACAAAGGCAGTACAGGTGCAGAGCAGAATAAAGCAGCTGGAGAAGATAGTTCCGATAGAAATAGACGAAGTTGACAATTCTTCAATGCATCTGAAATTTCCTCCCTGCATGAGAAGCGGCGACTATCCGGTCATATGCGAAGACGTGAGGAAGGATTATGGAGACCACATGGTTTTCGGCAATGTCAATCTTACAGTCAAGAGAGGAGAGAAAGTCGCTTTTGTCGGAAGGAATGGAGAGGGAAAGTCCACTCTCGTCAAATGTATCTTGAATGAGATTCCATATACCGGAACTCTCAAGATTGGCCATAACGTGCAGATTGGATATTTTGCACAGAACCAGGCCCAGATGCTTGACAACAGCCTTACCGTCTTCGACACGATTGACAGCGTGGCAAGAGGCGACGTGCGCTTGAGAATCAACGATATATTAGGCGCCTTCATGTTTGGCGGTGAAGCTTCAGAGAAGAAGGTTTCAGTTCTCAGCGGTGGAGAGAAGAGCAGACTGGCAATGATCCGCCTTCTGCTCGAGCCCGTAAACCTGTTGATTCTTGATGAGCCTACCAACCATCTCGACATGCGTTCAAAGGATGTGTTGAAGGAAGCGATAAAAGCTTTCGACGGTACAGCCATTGTCGTAAGCCACGACCGCGAGTTCCTGGATGGTCTGGTTACTAAAGTATATGAGTTCGGCAACGGAAAGGTGATAGAGCATATCGGAGGAATATATGATTTTCTTCAGAAACACCACACAGACAGCATTGATGCTGCCACCAACAATAATCCCTCTCCTGCCGCTTCTGATGTGAAGGCCGCTTCAGAGCCTTCACAAGGCAAGCAGAACTATCTCGAACATAAGGAGCTGCAGAAGAAGCTCAACAAAATGAAGAAAGCCGTTGACAAAGCTGAATCCCAGATAGGGGAACTTGAGAAAAGACTCGGTGAGCTTGACGAATTGCTTCTGAAACCGGAAAACTCCTCAAATATGGAGATTGTTGAAGAATATACATCAATAAAGGCAAAGCTGGATGAAGAAGTGGACAATTGGGAGAAACTCTCTGAGGAATACGAGCAGCTTTCTTCCCAATAGTTAACTGTAATGAAAGTTTTCTCATCGGAGCTGCAATATATCAATCGAAATACAGTTATCAATTTAGTAACATAAATATTAAGACTATGAAAATTAAATCAATTATTCCTATTGTGGCATTGGCCACAGTATCGATGACCTCTGTGGCACAGAATCCGCAGTCTCAGCAATTGCGTTCTGGTCTCGACATGTCCAACATGGACAACAGCGTCAAGCCACAAGACGACTTTTTCCATTACGCTTGTGGCGGTTGGATGAAGAAGAATCCGCTGCCAGCTGCTTATTCCCGTTATGGCAGCTTCGATGTGCTGGGCGAAGATAACAACAAGCGCATCAACGGTATTCTGCAGGAACTGCTTGAGAATACCTATAGTGAAGGCACCATTGAGAAGAAGCTCAGCGATTTGTATAAGCTTGCTATGAACGAGCAGCGCCGCAACGCAGATGGCGTTTCTCCACTCATGCCAATCCTGAAGAAGATGGAGAAGGCTAAGACCAAGGAGGCTTTGTTCAAGATTCAGCTGGAGCTTGTGCCTTATGGCGACAGCGAATTCATCGGCATGTATTTTGGAGCCGACGAGAAGAATGCCAAACAGAATATCCTGAACGTAGTGCAGAGCGGTACCACCCTCGGACAGAAAGAATATTACCTGGATACAGACTCGGCTACAACTGCAATCAGAGAGGCTTACAAGAAGCACATCGTAAGAATGTTCCAGATGTTCGGCTTCAATGCCAAGGCAGCCCAGAAGAAGATGGAGAACGTGATGCGTCTCGAAACTGAATTGGCTAAGGTGTCTAAGTCTAACACAGAACTTCGTGACCCTGAGGCTAACTACAATAAGATGGCTTTGTCTGAATTCATGGCAAAGTATCCTCATATCAATATTGACAAGGTGCTTGTCGCATCTGGCGTAGACCTGAATCTCGTGAAGGATCTGGTAGTGGGTCAGGTTGGCTTCGTGGCAGGTGCCGACAAACTCTTGTCTGCTATCACCCCTGATGAATACAGAGACTATATGGAGTGGGGCCAGATAATGAGTGCGGCTGCTTATTTGAGCGATGACGTAATTGCTGCAAACTTCGACTTCTTCGGCAAGACAATGAGTGGAAGAAAAGAAAACCATCCATTGTGGAAGCGTGCTACAAGCCAGGTGGAAAGCCAGATGGGCCAGGCTTTGGGCAAGATTTACGTGGAGAAATATTTCCCTGCTTCATCAAAGGAACGCATGAAGACTCTTGTACACAACTTGCAGATTGCCTTGGCAAAGCGCATCGAGGCTCAGGATTGGATGAGCGAGGAAACAAAGAAGAACGCCCTTGACAAGCTGAATGCCTTCTATGTGAAGATTGGCTATCCTGACAAGTGGATAGACATGAGCGACCTAAACATCGATTCGGCAAAGTCTTATTATTCAAATATCGAGGAGTGTCGCAGATTCTGGAACAAATGGGTTATCGCAACTAAGGTGGGCAAGCCAGTAGACAAGGATGAGTGGCAGATGTCGCCACAGACCGTCAATGCTTACTACAATCCTACGACCAACGAGATATGCTTCCCGGCCGGTATTCTGCAGGTTCCATTCTTCGACCCTACAGCCGACGACGCATTCAACTATGGAGCTATCGGTGTTGTAATCGGTCATGAAATGACTCACGGATTCGATGACCAGGGTCGTCATTATGACAAAGACGGCAACATGAAAGACTGGTGGACAGAAAACGACGGCAAGAATTTCAACGAGAGAGCTGACGGATACGCCAAGTTCTATTCTAACATCAAGGTATTGCCTGACCTGAACGCCAACGGCCGTTTCACTCTTGGTGAGAACCTTGCTGACCACGGAGGTCTGATGGTTGCCTACGAGGCATACAAGGAGGCTACGAAGAACAATCCTCTTCCTGTAATCGACGGTCTGACTGCAGACCAGCGCTTCTTCATCGCTTACTCTCAGGTGTGGGCAGCAAACATCACGGATGCTGAAATCAGGAACCGCACAAAGAGCGACCCACACTCTCTTGGCATGTGGCGTGTAAACGGTGCTCTGCCTCACATCAACATGTGGTATGACGCATTCAATGTGAAGCCTACAGACAAATTGTTCGTTCCTGCTGACCAGAGACTCAAACTTTGGTAATACAGGATTGATTTCGGTTTTAACTTAAATAAAATTGGTTTAGTTTAAAAGGCATACTGACCATTTGGTTTAAATCATCCATAAACGATCGAGTAGGAGGTAAACACTAATTATAGGTGTTTACCTCCTATTTTCGGTATGTTCGGCCCGAGCATAAAAAATAACCATAAGAAAGTATCTTTGTATACAGTCTTATGGCTATTGTTTTAGCTGTGTATATAAATGTTGTCTGTTGCGACGGGCTTGTAAATGTTGTCTTTACTGTCAGGTGACAAGATTGTAAATGTTGTCTTTGCTGTCCGATGACGTACTTGTCAGTTTATTCCCCTGTCGTTCAGCGCCTTGGTATATTTCCTTGCATTTTCCTTATGTTCCTCATAAGTCCTTGCAAAATTATGGGTGCCGCTGAAATCCTCTTTCGCACACATATACAGATAGTCGTGGTGTACATAATTCAGCACGGCGTCGATGCCTGCCACCGATGGTATTCTGATTGGCCCTGGCGGAAGACCTTTGTATTTGTATGTGTTATAAGGACTGTCAAAGGAGAGCATGTTGTGGTAGATGCGCTTGAGCTCGAATTTCTTGAGTGCGAACTTTACCGTGGGGTCAGCCTGCAGAGGCATGTCTCCCTTCAGCCTGTTGTAATACATTCCGGCGATCATCGGCTTTTCCTGGTCGTTGGCGGTTTCCTCGTCCACGATGCTTGCCATTGTGATTACTTCGATAGGGGAGAGACCCATGGCTTTCGCCTTGTTTTCTCTTTCAAACGACCAGAACTTCTTGTTCTCCTTCTGCATCTTGTCGAGAAACTTGTCTACGGAAATGTTCCAGTACACGGAGTAGGTGTTTGGTATGAACATAGCTGCGATGCTCTCCGGAGTGTAGCCGTATTTCCTGCATGTTGCCGTGTCGGAAACGGCTTTCAGGAAATCATCCTTTGAGAACATCAGTTTCTTTGAAACCTCGTCGGCCAGTTTGTCGAGAGTCCTTACCGAGGGAATTGTGAGGTTTACAGGCGACTGCAGTCCGTTCTTGAGCTTGCGGAACACGGTAAATGCTCCATTGTCTGTAGTCACCTCATACCTTCCAGGCCTTATCTTTTCAGCCAGGTCCCAGTGGCGGGCAAGTGTGGTGAAAGCCATGTAGCCTCTGTCCGTTGAGATTTCCTTCACTTTCACGTATACGGAGTCGATGTTGTCGTCGTCGTCAATATATACATACTGTGTTGAGGATTTTACCGACAGCGCAGAAAAGAAGAAATAGTAAACCAATCCTATTATTATCAGGAGGCATCCCAATGCAGACAGGATATACTTTTTTTGTGAAATAAATGATTTTGCCATGATTATATTTTTCAAATTCTGTCGAGTACGGTCTTTATCAAGTCGTCTATGTGCGACTTGTATCCGGTGTCAGCCTTCTGTGCCCTGCGGTTTGCAATCACCATGCAGCAAGTCGTAGCCTTGTGTCCCATCAGTTTTGACAGTCCGGCAAGTGCTGAACTCTCCATCTCGAAGTTTGTTATTCTGTCACCGTCGTATTCAAATTCTTCTATCTTCCTGTTCTGGTTGGGGTCAGCCAGAGGGAGTCTTAGTTGTCTTCCCTGCGGTCCGAAGAATCCTCCGCAGGCAATCGTTATTCCTCTCACCATGTCTTCGCCGGCTATTCTGTCCACGAGTTCTTTGTCGGCTTCAACCACGTATGGCGCAGGCTGACACATGTTTCCTGTCCATCCCATGTGGTTGAGGAATGCTTTTTCTATCTGCAGGTCGCACACCGCATTTCTTCCGGCATAGAAGTTCAGCAGTCCGTCGAATCCCATGGATTTCTTTGAGCAGATGAAAGTTCCGGCAGGCGTGTTCTCCTGCAGTCCGCCACAGGTGCCTATTCTGACCATTGTCAGCTGTCTGAATTCATCCTTGTCGGTTCTTGTTTCAAAGTCGATGTTGGCGAGCGCGTCCAGCTCGTTCACCACGATGTCGATGTTGTCGCATCCGATGCCCGTAGAGAGTACGGTTATTCGTTTCCCCTTGTAGCTTCCGGTTATGGTGTGGAATTCTCTGCTTTCCACGTCGCATTCCTTTTCGTCGAAATGACTTGCCACTAGTGCCACTCTTCCGGGGTCGCCCACGAGTATTACTTTGTCTGCCAGGAATTCCGGCTTGAGGTGCAGATGGAATACGCTTCCGTCGCTATTGATTATGAGTTCTGATTCTGGATAATACTTTTTCATGATAAAATCGTTTTAAGTTATACTTACATCTGTCATTTCTGCATATTCTGCAGGATTGCCATGCAATCAGTATATGATGCAAATTTACTACAGATTTTCTGCATTTCGAATTTTCTTCTCAAGATTTTTTTTCTGAATCATAATATTCTCTAAATCTTCTTCCATTTTCAGAATCGTCTTGCGGTCAACACCTTTTCCTTTGCTCCTGTAGTCTTTTCTGAGGGTAGGAAGTTTCTTCTCTATATCAGCCTGTCTGTCATTCAGCTGCATGAGTTTCAGGAACAGTCCTCTTGCCGTGTCTGACTTGAAGTCGTTTATGTCAGTATATACGGCATCATCGTTTATAACGAATCTGAAGCCGTGTCTCGCTTTGTCGCTTGAGGCGTGGGTGTTCATTCTCCTAAGGCTTTCGTCGAGCAGTTTCCTGTCGTATTGTGTGTCTTTTATGCTGCGTAGCGTAGCCACGGATTTCAGTTTCTCTTCAGAGATGTTTTCATCGTCGCTCCATCTTTCGTCCGACGGTATGAAGGTATAGATGCACACTTTGCCGCTCTCCTGATGTCGGTCGGTCACGAGCCACCCCAGGGAGTCGATGTCGTCTACCACACACATATAGTCGTTGAATTCCGAGTTGTAGGGCAGTCCCAGGTTTTCGGGCTTGTAGAATGTCTGCGTCTCCGTGTTGAGCCTAGAGATGAAGATGTCTCTCTTTCCGAACCCGTTTTTCTTGTTTATGGCGCTGAAATAGAGCGTCACGCCGTCTGGCATAAGATAAGGATAGTCCACGTCTTTGAAATCATCAGCGAATTCCTCTATCGCTCTTCCTGCCTTCCATTCGTTTCCGATTTTCTCTGCCATGAATAGCAGCGTGGAGTCCTTTGCCACGGTCTTGTTGTAGATGCACAAGTCATCGAATCCATTGAGGAATGCTGATGATGTATGGCTTGTCTGCGTGGCAGAATTGAAGATGTCTGTATATTTCCCTATCTGTCCGTATTCTTTTCTGAGCGGAATATGCTTTGCGAAGTTTTCCTTGTCTACCACCACGCTGTCTATCACCATCAGCTTTGCTGCCGACGGATAGAAGTCAGCTACCGTCAGCGCGTTCTGCTTCTGCGCCGGTTTGGGCTTCTGGCGCCTTTTCACCTGTGCGTCAGAAGGCTGTGCAGCCAATGAGAGCAGACTGCATAGGATTATGAAATTTCTTGTCCGTGCTTTCATATTGATTGAATCAGTATTTATTCGTTTTGTTTATCAGTATTGACCAAACGTTTTGCTTATTCGTATTTTATCGTCTTCACGGGGTTTATGTGCGACACTATGTAGCTAGGTCCTATGAACACGAGGAGGCATATTGCCAGGGTTGCCGCGTTTATGAGCAGGATCAATGGCGCGTTGATTTCCACGGGCACGTAGTCCACGTAATAGACTGATGCGTCGAGGCTCACGAATTTGGTGTATTTCTGCAGCGCCACGAGTCCCAGAGCGATGATGTCTCCTAGAATGAGACCGCGCCCGATGACGAGGGCTGCAAACCAGATGAAGATGTTTCTCACCGACCTGTTTCTGCATCCCATAGCTTTCAGTGTGCCTATCATGCGTGTGCGCTCGAGTATGATGATGAGGAGTCCGGAAATTATCGTGATGCCCGACACGCAGATCATGAGTCCGAGGATTATCCACACGTTGAGGTCTAGCAGGTCGAGCCATGAGAAGATCTGCGGATACATTTCATATACGGTTTCCGACGAATATGTCTCTCCGAATTTGTCGCCCTGCCTGTTCACGTTCTTCACCAGATATCTGGCTGCTATCGGCACGTTGGCTATATCGTGTAGCTGCAGTTCCACTCCCGACACCTGTCCCTGGCTCCATCCGTTGAGCTTTACGGCAGAATAGAGGTCGCAGAAGCAGAGCGATTCGTCAAACTTCGTCATGTTGGTCTGATAGATACCAGCCACGGTATATCTTCTCACCCTTATGTCTCCGTTGTTTATGAAATAAGAGAACACCCTGTCGCCGGTCTTGAGCCTGAGTTTTGTGGCTATGTTTTTGGAAATCAGAATTTTGTTCCCGCTCGACTTGTCGCTGAATCCGGGTATGCTCCCTTCGGTCATGCAGGAGTGAATAAACGCCGTGTCGTAGTCGGCTGCAATTCCCTTGTATGCCACTCCCATGAAGTCGCTGTCCGTCTTCAGTATTCCCTGCGTCATGGCGAAGCTCTGCATAGATTTCAGCCCCGGTGTTTTCTTCAGCACGTTTCTGATGCTGTCAGAATAATCTATTGGCCTTTGCTCGCTTCCATGCAGGGAGACGAAGTTTGCCACCGTTGCGTGGGCTCCCAGTCCTGTCACTTTGTCTCGGATGGTGTGTTTGAAGCCCAGGATGACGCACACGCTGATTATCATCACGGCCAGTCCCAGAGCGACACCGGTCGTGGCGATATAGAGAGCAGGCTTGCTCACCTTGTTGTTTTCGCCTCTTTCAGAGTATAGCCTTCTGGCTATGAATAACGGGAAATTCATTCTTTATTCTTTTTCTTTCTTGTTTCAATCATCTTCTGCCCGGCCTGGATATTGCTCCAGTGCCTTGCGTAATACTATCAATGCTTTTCTCAGGTCCTCCTTGTTGAGCACGTAAGCTATTCTCACTTGGTTTCTGCCGGCTCCGGGTGTGGTGTAGAATCCGCTTGCAGGAGCCATCATCACGGTTTCATTCTCGTAGCAGAACTCCTCCAGACACCAGCGGCAGAATTTCTCGCTGTCGTCCACGGGCAGTTTCGCCACAGTATAGAATGCTCCCATCGGTATCGGAGAATACACTCCCGGTATTCTGTTGAGTCCGTCGATAAGGCATTTCCTCCTTTCCACGTATTCGTCGTATACGTCGCGGCTGTATTCCTCCGGCGCGTCGAGCGAGGCTTCTGCCGCTATCTGTCCTATCAGCGGCGGAGAGAGGCGCGCCTGACAGAATTTCATCACAGCCTTTCTCACCTCCTTGTTTTTCGTTATCAGCGCTCCTATCCTGATGCCACACTCGCTGTATCTCTTGCTCACGGAGTCTATCAGCACCACGTTCTGCTCTATGCCCTCCAGATGGCAGGCGCTGATGTATGGCGACCCTGTGTAGATATATTCTCTGTACACCTCGTCGGAGAAGAGATAGAGGTCGTGTTTCTTCACCATGTCTCTGATCTGATTCATTTCGCGGCGTGTGTATAGATAGCCTGTGGGGTTGTTGGGGTTGCAGATCAGTATTGCCCTTGTCTTGGGGTTTATGAGCTCTTCGAATTTCTCCACTTTCGGCAGGCAGAACCCTTCTTCTATTGTGGTGGTTATGGTTCTGATTTTGGCTCCTGCCGATATTGCGAACGCCATTTAATTGGCATAAGCCGGTTCTGGCACTATTATCTCGTCGCCGGGGTTCAGACACGACATGAAGGCGAACAGCACGGCTTCGCTTCCTCCGCAGGTCACTATTATGTCGTCTGCCGTCACGCTGATTCCGTATTTCCTGTAGTAGCCCACGAGTTTCTCCCTGTAGCTTCTGTAGCCTTGCGAGGGCGAGTATTCCAGTATCTTCCTGTCCACGTGTTTTATCGCGTCGATTGCCACTTGCGGTGTAGGCAGGTCTGGCTGTCCGATGTTCAGGTGGTATACTTTGATTCCTCTTTTTTTTGCGTCTGCTGCCAGGGGCGCCAGCTTTCTGATTGGCGACTCCGGCATTTCCAGTCCGCGTTCTGATATTTGTGGCATTTGTTGTATTGTTTTGTTCTATTGTTCTTTATCGTATTGTGTCTGTGTGGGTGTAGCTTCCCGGTTGAAGGCGTTCCCCGAGACATTCCGGTTGAGGTGAGTTCCACATGGATTCTTGTTTGAAGAAGTACTACAAGACTCCTTAGTTGAAGAAGTTCCACGAGAGTCCGAATCTCAGCACCCTCTTGTTGATGGGGTAGTGTGGTGTGAGGAAGGCGTTTCCGTCAGTTGCGTTCACGTGGCTCATCATTATGAAGAAGCGGGTCTGCTTCAGGTGCATGTTGGCATAAACGTTCACGATGGGGTAGGAGCCTGTCTTCACGTTCTGCTCTCCGTTGTCCTGAATGGCGAATTGTCCGAGTGCCGGACTGTAGTCTGGTGCGAAATATTTAGTGAAATATCTCATGTCAGCTCCGAGGTCCACCTTCAACACCTTCGCTATCTTGAATCTCAGATATAGGTTGGTGTAGAGGTTTAGCTCCGGCACGGGCAGCACGTTCTGGTTGCTCGACTTCTGGTAGGTCACGTTGTTCTCCCAGAACACGGGTCCGAACCTGAAGTTCTGGTCGAGCTGCAAGGTGAGCAGCGTTATGTTCCCTGTGTGCTGCAGCGGCTCCACGGTGTTTCCCGTGCGTCCGTAGCCTTCGGTTATCGTGTATCGCTGTGCGAAATACGTGTAGTTCTTGATGTCGCTGAACGCCACTCTGAGCCTTGTCTTTGTGCGGCTGAAGGTGAGCACCCCCTCGAGGTTGGCCCTCGTTTCCTTGTCGAGCGTCTTGTCCCACCACAGGTGTCTTGCGTGATAGTGCCTGTAGTAGAACGTGGGCACGAGTCTTTCCATACCTGCCTTGGCGTCGATTTCCAGGGTGTCTCCCAGTAGCGGCAGCCTCAAGTCGGTCTGTCCGTTGAGCTTGAGTTGTCCTGCGTCTGTTCCTGTGAGCGTTGCCTCAGCCGTGGCGTTGAAGCGGAAGCTGCCCTGTGTCTTGTTCATCTGCGCCCCTATGCTCAGGTTGTGCTCGTTGTATGAGTCGGTGCCCATTGTGGGTGCGGGGAGCGAGAAATGGCGCAGTTCCGAGGTGGCGAATATCTTGAGTCCCGCCTTTGCCCATTTGTTGAATCCCTCGAGCATTGCAATCGCCAGGGTGTTCTTCAGCGAGTAGTGGCGCGTCTTGTCGTAGATGGAGTCGCCGCCCAGTCTGAGGTCCATGTCATAGGTGTCGGCATAGAAGTCTGTTGGTGTCTGGTAAGCCTGGTAAATCCTCCTGTAGTTGTCGAAGCTGAGTGTGTGGATGAAGCTCGTTACAGGCACGTATTCATCTTTCATCCATTGCTCCTCCTGCTGCCTCTTAACCTCCAGAGCTGCCAGACTGTCGGCTGCCGCCTTCCCGTCCACGGCGATTCTGTCAGCCGCCGGGTTGCCTTTTTTCTCCTCGTAGGGCTCGTCGCCGGCTATGGTGGAGTTTTCGGGGCGTCCGAATGTCTTGTCGTCATTGCTCCTGCCTTGGGTGAGTCTGCCGTCCTTAGCTCCGTTGTTTTCCCTTTCTTCGTTTTCCTTCTTCGATTCGATGGCGAATTTCCTTGCCTGAATCTCGCTTTCGGTCATTTTCACCTTGCGGCTGAAGCCCACGTTGTAGCGGTGGGAGAAGAAGATGTGCTGGTTGTCGTTTCTGTTCCAGTTCTGCTCGAGCACGGTCGGTATCTCGTTCTCGCTGAAGTCGTCGTCGAACATCTCCGGATGGGTTATATAGCGGTCGTCTGTTATTCCTCCGTTTTCCGCCACTTTCTGGTGGTTGAGCGAGAAGAGCAGATGTGCGTTGTATCTCTCTCCGAGGTATGAGGCATACATGGAGTAGTTGAAGTGTGAGGTGCTCTGGTTCTGGTAGTAGCCGCGGCCGTAGATATAGTCGAACTTAAAGCCTGCCCCGAAGTCTTTTCCGGCATTCACGGCAAAGAGAGCCTTGAGGTGGTCTTCTCCATTCGACCTGTCGCCGCACTCGTTGTAGCTGATGTTTGTGACGGGCGAGAGGGTGTTGGTGAAGAGAAACTGGCCCACGGGCTTGTTGAAGAAGCTGTAAGGCTGTGTGAAGAGGAACTGTCCTGCCGTTGGGTTGTCTATGAAGATACGGTTGTAGCGGGGGGCTCCCAGGTTGCCCGTGGTGTTGTATTCGCCACGGAGTCCTGAGGTGAAGATGGTGTTCATGAACATGTGTGAGGCGGTGTCGGGCGTGCAGGAAGTCCTGTCGCCGAACCTCTCGTCCACGGTCCATACGCTCAGACCCTTGGGCACGATCTTGTCCTTCACTTTCGTCGAGTCCTTCCTTCCTCCGAAGTTGTATGCCGGGTCGTCCGTGGCGTTGTCGTTGTCAGTTATCCTGTGCAGGTCTTGCGCCTGTGCCGTCAGGAAGGCGCACGACAGCAGAAGGGCGGGGAGTATTCTTTTCAATTTCATTTCACCAGTCTGATTACGCATTCACACATTTTGAAGGCCATGGCTCCGAGTACGATCACGATTCCAATCTCTTCGTTCTTGAAGAAATAGCAGAGCATTCCGACCACTGCCCCTATGATGAAAATTATGTTGAGGATGTTTCTGAGCATGAAGAACTTGCCCCTGCCTTGGGCTCTTCTGTGCCTCCTGGTGGGGAATCCGTTGCCGGTTTCGTTGTTGACTATATTATTGTCCATATTGCTTATTGGAATATGTTTGAAATGTTGCTTGTATGCCTGAGCCATCGAGATTGCCTGTCTTCCTGTATTCCTATGGCATACAGGGCTTTGGAGGTGTTGTGGGATTCCAAGTGCAGCCTCGTGGCGCCGGTCTGCTTTCTGCAGCTCTTTATACAATGCAAAGATAAGCATAATTTTTGAGAAAAACAAATATATTCCCCGTCGGTTAGTTAATTCTTGTTTAGCATGACTTGTAGGGGCGTCTGCTGTTGTTGTTCATATAAAACTAGGTGTTTTGTTGCTAGCCAATCTGTTGTTTGCATTCTCTGTCCCGCCGTTTTGCGCTTCTGTTTCACCGCTTTCTGCTTCTGTTTCGCCTCGTATGCCGCCATCAGCCTTTCGTATTCCATTTTCTTTCCCTCATATTCCC
>OWJF01000875.1_pt1 | contig 14420 bp, 10 predicted proteins | sample 1732941 | NCBI WGS metagenome assembly OWJF01 (sample SAMN05065770, study PRJEB22554) | human gut metagenome | biome: ENVO:2100002; feature: ENVO:00000062; material: ENVO:00002003 | host: Homo sapiens | place: USA
CAAGCCCATTGGCAGAATTAAGTATGCACTAAATTAATTCCGCCAACAGGTTTTTATTTATTCCTCCGTATCTATTATTGATAATCACAATTATGTAAAATAGCTAGTCAATAAAACCACTTTCCTCGTCAAGTTGTCTACTTGGAATGATTTAACCTGAGTTCGGGATAAGAAAGTCTTGGTTCTTCGTCAATTTAGGTGGTAAAATCCCTTCCATCTCAGTCTGCATAAAGTAGTTTTGCCCTTAAGACAGCAGGTCCGGCCTTGTTGAACATGTTTCTCTTGAACGCCTTGGCCTTGTTTACTGTCCCCTCCAACAATCCATTGTTGAAAGCGGTACGGCAGGTCTGTTCTACAGCATCGCGGTCTTTCCTTATATATTTTGCGAAGCTCCTTATCTCTTTCAACGGACAGGCCTCCGCCTCTTTCAGACATTCGTCCATCGTTTGCGCTTTTTCTTCGCCATGTATCATTTTCCTGAAATCCATGCATATCTTCATGACATGGTTTACTTTCGGGTGTGCCTCATGTATTTTCTGCAGCTTCCTTGAACCGGTCTTTCCGTGTACGATGTAGTGCCAGATGGTGTCGGCTTTAACCTTCGGCGTCTTTCTGCCCTCCTTCAGCGTCTTGTTGTGTTTACGGACTTCATCACGAAGCTGCTTGTAGTGTTCCGTTACGGACTTCAGGCATCTGCACAGCGTACGTGGGACAATACTCACTTTCAGTCTTTTCATGACGGCCCTTTGGGTTATTATGATAAAGAGATTGCCCTCATGTCCATTTGTGAGCCTGACGGGCGTAAGCACCGCAATCGGAAATGTACTATGAGCCGGTCGGAAATCATGACAATACTCATCTGCTTTCATTTCAATACTTTCCGCAACTTCAAGCATTATTACCTCTTTTATGTCAAGGTGCACCTGCACGACTTGTTCCCAAAGCAGCTCTCATATAACCGCTTTGTTGAACTCGAGTCCAGAGTCGCGGTTGAGATGATGCTGTTCCTCCAACTGTTTTGCTTTGGCAGATGCACGGGTATAAGTTTCATTGACAGCACATGCATTCCCGTATGCCACAACAAGCGCATAACAAGGAACAAGGTATTCCGTGGTTATGCAGAAAGAGGTAAGAGTACCATGGGATGGTATTTCGGTTTCAAGTTGCACCTGATATGTAATGAGAGAGGTGAACTGCTTAACTTTATGCTTACGAAAGCGAATGTTGACGATAGAAATACAGATGTTTTTAACAGATTGAGTGATAATCCATCAACATTGACTATTGCATAGAGAATGTTGACGGACAGCTTGCTGTTATAAAGTAAACTTCATTTGGACTTTACAATTCTGCATTTTGCCATCCATATTGTTTGGAGGGCAAATGTAATATGCACCTGTCGGAAATCTGGCATAACAAGAAAAACGACTGTCGCTTATCCCGAACTCAGGTATTTAGGAAAAAATCCTTGTTTATTTGCTTACTCGTCTCCTTGTAAACTTGAAAAAAATTCCATATCTTTGCATTTTAATCCGCGAACTGGAATTTCAGAGTTCTTCAGTACGAGAAATTGAAATTTGGAGTCTCATATATAAAATAAGGTGAGTTGAAAAGGAGAATCATCTTACTGATGTTTATTGTTTTCTGCGCGGCAGCCGGAGTCTTGGGGCGCGAAAGGAAAACAGATGTCGACAATCTCTTGCTTGACAGGATTTTCGACAAGGGCGACAGCTTGCTGCAATCCAGAACAGACACCTCTATATATATATATCACAATTTCAGAATCGACATAAAGAAGAGGAATTTCATTCTTAAACTCCTGCCGTCGATGTATCCCATAGCCAAAGGACGAAGGGAATATCAAGGAGAAAGACTGTTCAGACTAATTATGTCAAATAGAAAAATCAGAGACCTTCAGTTCGTGAGGTCAAGCGGCAACGTGCCACGCAACAAGGACGTGGTGTCGATGATGAAGATCCTGCTGCGGCCCAGAATCTACGGCGCCACAATATTCGACAGCTTCCTGCTCTCGCCGTTTGAGCGCACTAACAGGAGCTTCTACAGATACAAGACGGAGCACAACAAGACCACGGGGCTGATGAGAGTGGCGTTCCGACCACGCTTCAAGAACATACAGCTTGTGGCAGGCTCAGCCAACGTGGACTCGGCGGGCTGCATACACGAAGTGGAATTCAGAGGCACGATCGACGTGATGAAATTTAGAATCCGCATCCTCATGCAGAAAGACCATCCGCCCATGCCCCACAGCAGCAACGTGAGGACACAGATGCGCTTCATGGGCAACAAGGTGGTGTCGGCATACAACGTGCTCTACCATCTGGACCCTGCCGCCATAGACACGCTCATAGCCCGCAGAACGCAGAACGACCCTACCCCCGACAGTGCCACGACTAGGCGCAACCGGAGAGAGAGCAGCTTATGGAAAGACCTGGGCAGCTATCTCATAGACAGACTGGGCGGCGATTTCGGAGGCAACATGAGGGGGAGCTTCAGAATGTCGCCCATAATAAACCCTCTCTATCTGGGCTACAGCAGCTACAAGGGAGTGACCTATCGCATAAAGCTCAACGGGAACCTAGATTTCAGCCCCAACGCAAGGCTCGGCATGGGTGCGAGGCTCGGATATTCATTCAAGCTCCGACAAGTGTATTTCAACATCCCGATGCGGCTCACACTCGGCAGGCGGCTGACCATAGAGACGGAATACGGAACGGGCAACCATATCTTCAATTCGGAAATCCTCACGCAGCTCAAGCATGAGTCGTACGACTCCATCAGATGGGAGAACCTGAGGCTCGACCTCTTCAAAGACATGTACTGGCGCCTGCGCACAAGTTTCCTCATCAACCCGAGGCTAAGGCTGGGCGCAGGATTCGCCTACCACAGGCGTACGGCGGTGGACCCGCAGGACTTCGCCGCAACGGGCAGGAAACCGAAGTATTACTCCTTCTCCCCCACCCTGCAGCTGGTATGGAGCCCGTGGCTGAACCGGGGCCCCGTACTGACCTACGACTATGAGCGGGGCATAAAGGGAGTGATACGGTCTGACATGAACTACGAGCGCATGGAAATAGACGCCTCGTGGAAAATACCCGTGATGAAACTCCGCGTACTATCGATGAAGATGGGATACGGAATATACACATCAAGAAGCAAGGGGGCCTACTTTCTGGACTACAGGAACTTCAGATACAATTCCATCCCAGAGGGATGGAACGACGACTGGACGGGGGAGTTCCAGCTACTGAACAAAAACTGGTATAATGCCTCGAAATACTACGTGAACAGCAATCTGACCTATGAGTCGCCCCTGCTGCTCGTGTCGAGAATACCATTCGTGGGAAAATTCATCGAGATGGAGAGGCTCTATTGCAACACACTCTTCACAGACAAGCTGCACCCCTATCTGGAGTGTGGCTACGGACTGACAAACCGTCTCTTCTCCATAGGGCTCTTCCTAGGGGTGAGCAACAAGCACTTCGAGGGCACTGGCATCAGAATGAGCATGGAGCTGTTCAGAGACTGGTGAATAAAAAAAACGACAATAAAACCACACACATGAGTTCACTCACAGTTTACAAGGCAAGTGCCGGCAGCGGAAAGACATTCACGCTTGCCGTGGCATACATAAAGCTGCTCGTAGCCAATCCGGCAAGCTACAGAAACATCCTGGCCGTGACTTTCACAAACAAAGCCACAGAGGAGATGAAAACCAGAATACTTAGTCAGCTCTACGGAATATCACGAGGACTGGCCGAATCTGACGACTATCTGAAAAAGATAGCACTTGAGACACAGATGGCGGAAGACGACATCAGAAAAGCAGCCTCGGCAGCCCTCTCGCTCCTCATACACAACTACGACTATTTCCACGTGGAGACCATCGACACGTTCTTCCAGAGCGTGCTCAGGAACCTCGCACGCGAACTGGACCTCTCGGCAAACCTCAGAGTGGAACTCAACGATACGGCGGTGGAAAACCAAGCAGTGGACCTCATGATAGAGGAACTCGACAGAAAGTCGCCCCTCTTCTCATGGATCGTGAGGTTCATAATGGAAAACATAGACAAAAACAACAGCTGGAACATCATCGGCTCGGTGAAGGATTTTGGACGGATGATATTCAACGACCAGTATCGCGAAATCGGGAAAGCTGTGAACGAAAAACTCTCCGACAGCAGATTCCTCACCTCCTACCGCACCAAGCTGCGAGCCGAAGAGATCGCCGCACGGGAAATTCTCAAGGAAACAAGCTCTGAATTCTTCAGGCTCATCGGCAAATACGGCATACAGGAAGAGGATTTCAAGGGCGGGCAGAGAAGCGGAATACAGAAATACTTCCACCGACTGGCCGAAGACGACCTCAGCGACAGGAATTTCATACCGAAGACCGTGGCAAACTGCATGGAAAGCGAAGAGAACTGGGTTGCGAAAACCAACAAAAACCGCGACCTCATAATACGGGCAGCACGCGAGAGCCTCATGCCCCTCCTCGAGAGGGCGGAAAAGGAAAGGACGACGGCCGCGACAATAGTGAACTCCGTGGCCGCCACGCTCAAGAACATCAACAACCTCAGACTGCTCAGAGACATAGAAAACAAGGTGAAGGAGATGAACGCCGAGGCAAACAGATTCCTGCTCAGCGACACGCAACACCTGCTGCGAATGATGATAAACGACTCCGACTCGCCATTCATCTTCGAGAAGATAGGAACACATCTCAACCACATCATGATAGACGAATTCCAGGACACGAGCGTAGTGCAATGGAACAACTTCAAGGTGCTGCTCGGCGAATGTCTGAGCCATGCCAAGACAACGCCCCCGGGAGTGACAGACAACCTCATAGTGGGAGACATAAAGCAGAGCATCTACAGATGGAGAGCCGGAGAATGGAGTCTGCTCAGCAATATCTCAGAAGCATTCCCCGGATACTCCGTTAACGTAGAATCGCTCGACACCAACTACCGTTCCGAGCAGAACATCATCCGCTTCAACAACGCATTCTTCCGCTCTGCCATAGCCGCCGAATTCGCCAACGAAAGCAATACAGACCAGAACAATGCGCAGCAGATAAACACAGCCTATGCCGACGTGGAGCAGAAGACAATAAAGAGAGAAGCCAAGGGACTCGTGAGCGTCAGGCTGCTGCCAACCGAAGGCTACGAAGAAAACACGTTCGCCATACTAGCCGACACCATACACGAACTGCTGCAAAGAGGAGTGAGGCAGCGCGACATAGCTATACTGCTGCGCTCAAACAGATACATACCCGTGCTGGCAAACTATTTCACGGAATGCCATCCCGACATAAACATCGTGAGCGATGAGGCTTTCAGACTCGACCATTCGGTCGCCGTGTGCTGCATCATAGATGCCCTGCGCTATCTGTATGGCGGAGACGACGTGCTCACGAGAGCCTGTCTGACAAAGAAATATTCGCTCGCCACAGGCAACGACACATTCTCCGGCAGTCAAATGACAAATATGAAAGATCAGGGCGACAATCTGCTGCCCGAGGAATATACCGCACACCAGGAAGAGCTGAAAGAACTGCCGCTCTTCGAGCTCTGCGAGGAGCTGCTCCATATCTTCAGGCTCGACCGCATGAAGGAGGACGGAGCATATATCTGCGCATTCTTCGACTATATCAACGCATACATCAAAGACATGTCGGCAGACGTGGCGGGATTCCTCAGAGAGTGGGACGAAAACCTGCACTCGAGAACCATACAGACCGACGACATCGACGGACTCAGGATAATCAGCATACACAAGAGCAAGGGACTGGAATTCGACAACGTGATAATCCCGTTCTGCGACTGGAAGCTGGAACTATACGGAAACAATATCTGGTGTCATCCCGCCGTGGAGCCGTTCAGCCAGCTGCCCCTCATCCCCATCAGCTATTCACCCACACTCGCAAAGTCTATCTATGCCAACGACTACAAGTATGAGCACATGCAGAACACGATAGACAACCTCAACCTGCTCTACGTAGCTTTCACCCGACCGAAGAAGAATCTCTTTGTCGTCGGCAAGCGCAATGCGGCAGGAACACGCTCCATGCTCATAGAGCAGAGCCTGGCGGAAACGGCACAGTCACTAAAAGGAGCCACAATAGAAGGCAAGGACGACAACAGTACAGAACTCACGTTCACATACGGAGAATTCTGCCCTGGCAAGACTAAAGAGGAGGACAAGAAGTCGGGAAACGTGTTCCTGAAGCAGGACATCTCCGTGGCTGCCACCATAGAACACCACGAAATACCACTGGAGTTCAGACAAAGCAACAACAGCAAGAAATTCATACAGGAGAACAACGGAGAAGAACAGGAAGAAAACACGGAGCCGAAAGCCGACTATATCAGCACGGGAAACATACTGCACCAGATATTCTCTGGCATCAAGACGGCAGCCGACGTGGAATCCGAGCTCGACAGGTTTGAAGCAGAAGGAATACTCTATGGAGACAACCTGGACCGGGAGAAGCTGCAGAGCCTGCTCAACGGATACCTGACGGGAAACGAACTCGTGGCTGACTGGTTCTCGCCCCGATGGACGCTCTTCAACGAATGCACGATAATCTGCGAGGAAACCGACGAAAAGACCGGAAAGAAGGAAATCGTGGCACGACGACCCGACCGTGTGATGAAAGACGGCGACGAAGTGGTTGTGGTGGACTTCAAGTTCGGAAAGCCCAACGAAAAATATGCCACCCAGGTGAGACAATACATCGGATACCTCAGACAGATGGGCTACGCCAATGTGAGAGGATACATCTGGTATGTATTCAGGAAAGAAATAAAAGAGGTGGAAAAGTAAAAAACAATACATTGGAAAATATGAAAACATTCCTACAGATAGTAGCACAGGATATAATAAGAAAATACGGAAATGACCTGTCGCGCATAGCGATAATCTTCCCGAATAAAAGAGCCTCGCTATTTCTCAACGAAGAACTCTATAGATGTGCCGGCAAGCCCGTGTGGGCGCCAAACTACCTCACCATCAGCGAACTCTTCCGCAAGTATTCCAAGGCAGAAGTGGGAGACCCCATAAAGCTGGTCTGCGACCTGTATAAAAGCTTCGTCAAGATAACAGGCAAAGACGAGACGCTCGACCACTTCTACGACTGGGGTAGAATGCTCATAAGCGATTTCGACGACATAGACAAGAACATGGCTGATGCTGACAAGCTCTTTGCCAACGTGGCCGACATCCATGAATTCGACGACGCTTCGTATCTCACGGAAGAGCAGAAGGAGATTCTCAAAACCTTCTTCAGCAATTTCTCCGAAGACCACAACACAAAGCTGAAAGAACTCTTCCTATCGCTATGGACAAAGCTCAAGGACATATACAACGATTTCAGAGAAAGACTTGCCAGCCAAGGACTTGCATACGAGGGAATGCTGTATAGAGAAGTGATAGAAAATGGCGGAATAGAAAAAGAATTCGACAAATACATCTTCGTGGGATTCAACCTGCTGCAGAAAGTAGAACACCGCCTCTTCCGACATTTCAAGGAAGAAGGCGCAGCCGAGTTCTATTGGGACTACGACGAGTTTTACTGCAACCCGAAACGCACAGCCTCAAGCCACAAGGAAGCGGGAAAATACATCTCAATGTATCTTTCGGAACTGGGAAACTCCCTGCCGCAGGAGGACTACGGGGCGGCTTACGACAACTTCTCAGCCGACAAGACAATATCATTCATAAAAGCCAAGACGGAGAACATACAGGCAAGATTCGTCAGCGAATGGCTGAGGCAAGACGGACGCTACAAGGACGGCAGGCGCACGGCAGTGGTGATGTGTGACGAAGGGCTGCTCACGGGCATAATGTATGCAATACCTGAAGAGGTGGAAAACATAAACATCACCACGGGCTACCCCCTATCGCAGGCCCCGGTGTCATCATTCGTGTCGCAGCTGCTCGACCTGCAGACCATCGGACTGAGGACCGACAACGGATTCAGAATCTCCTTCATCCGTAGTCTGCTTACACATCCATTCACCAAATATCTATCCGCAAAAGCCTCAGAACTGCTGAAGGAGCTACAGGTGAAGCGGATTCTATATCCGAAAAACGAAGAGCTTTGGGCAGACAACAGTCTCAAGGCGCTCTTCCAGCCGATGGACTCCAACCTGAAGCTCATGCAATGGCTACTGAACATACTGAAAAACATAGCCGGGAAAAATGAAGACGTGCTCTTCGTGGAGTCGGTATTCAATATGTACACGCTCATAAACAGGATAAAGGGACTCGTGGAGGCAGGCGAACTTGATGTGGACAGGATAACAATACAGAAGCTCCTCAAGCAGCATATCGCAGCCACATCGATACCATTCCACGGAGAACCGGCGATAGGAATACAGATAATGGGAGTGCTGGAAACGAGGAACCTGGACTTTGACCACGTGCTGCTGCTCTCATGCAATGAGGGGAACATGCCAAAGGGAATAAGGGATTCGTCATTCATCCCCTACTCCATACGAAAGGCCTACGGGCTGACAACGGTGGACAACAAGGTGGCCATCTATTCCTACTATTTCTACAGGCTGCTGCAGCGGGCGAAAGACATCACGATTGCATACAACACATCGACGGAGAACGGCAACAAAGGCGAAATGAGCCGCTTCATGCTCCAGCTCATGGTGGAGAGCAGACACGAGATAAACAGGCTCTCGCTGCATGTGGGACAAAGTTCGGTGGAGAAAATCGCCGTAAGGTTTGAGAAGGACGACAACGTGATGAAAATCCTTTCAGCCTACGGCTCCCTCTCGCCAACGGCTCTCAACAGATACCTGCGATGCCCGATGCAGTTCTACTTCAACAACATAGCCGGAATAAGGGAGCCCGACGAGGACATAGAGGAACAGCTCACGAGCAGGGCGTTCGGAAACATATTCCATAATGTGCTCGAAGAAATATACAAGGACTTTGCCGGGAACGGCAGGATGATAACTTCTGAAGTGATAAAAAAACTCTCTGAAACACAGAACATCGAGGCCGTGGTGGACAGAATGTTCCAGAAAGAGATGTTCGGAAGCGACGAACGGCTGTGGCGCAAGCTCCACTACAACGGAATGCAACTCATCAGCCGCACGGTACTCATAAAATACGTGAAGCGGCTTCTCGACATCGATCTGGAACTGACGCCCTTCAGCATCGTGGCACTCGAAAAAGACATGTTCATGAATCTGGACGTGAATACCGACGAGGGAGTAAGGAAAGTGAAGGTGGGAGGAAGAATCGACCGCCTCGACATGGTGAACGACCCCAAGACGGGAAGGCAGACCATCAGAGTGATAGACTACAAGACGGGCGGAAGCGACATAAAGACTCCTGTAGCCACCATCGGAGAGATATTCTCTGCCGACGAAGCCGGCGGAAAGAAACACACAGACTATTATCTGCAGGCGATGCTCTACTCGATGATAGCCCGAAACGACAGGAAACTGAATCCCCAGGCGCTGCCAGTCAGTCCGGCACTAATATTCATCCAACGTGCATTCGGGGAGAACTACGACCCAGTGATCTCGCTGGGCAGACAGAGAATCAACGATGTGGAAGAATATCAGGCGGAGTTCGGAGAGGGGCTGAAAGCCCTTGTGGCAAACATATACGACAGGAAAGAAGCCTTCGCGCCTACCGCCAATCTGAAAATCTGCACATATTGCCCATACAAGCCCTTGTGCGGCAGATAGCGGAAAGGCTAAGACTCCAACCGTCACTTAGGTCGGAATCTTGCCCTCAACAGTAATTGATGCTCAATAGTAACCATCCCTCCCCGACAATCAGAACTCAAGGGTAACCGTCCATCCCCTATAGGGGGTGGGGAGGTTAGGTGGGGACTGAAGTAGTAGTAAGACCGTGGTTGCTCGTTTTTGGCAACTCTTGTGACCATTGGTAGTCATCCTGGAAATAAGAATTGCCGCAGATGGCTACTTGAGCAAAAAAATCATTCAAGATAGCTTATACTGCGATATTTTACGTAACTTTGCAAAAAAATAGAAAGACAGACAATTATATGAATGTTGTTATCAAGGAAACGGATATAATAAAGGCAGCCAACGAAGGCATGGACGAGTTCGTCAACCTGTTCTCAAATGCCATACTCAACAGCATCGGGGGAAGTCTCACGGCTGAAAACATGGCAGAGCTTTCGGCAGACCAAATCACGCTTCTGGCTTATATCTGGCTGAGAGACGAAGTGATGGACGGAGGATTCGTGCAGCTCATACACAACGGCTACGGACCATTCATCTTCGACAACCCATTCGCAAGGGCGATGAAGCAATGGGGACTTCGGGATTTCTCAAAATTACTGTATTCGGCAAGAAAACTATACAATGAAAACAAGGAGGAAATAGAAAGAGAATGCAGCGATGAGGAGTTCATGGCTCTGTTTGAAAGATTCCCTGACTTTGATGATTTCGACGACACGTTCGTGGAAAACGAAGAGGAATGGACTTCTGAAATCGCACATTACATCGATGGACACATCGATGAATTCGCAAAAATCGAACAGTAAAAGCATCCATATTGTCTGTAGTCTTGACAACACACTTATTATTTCAGTCCAGACTGTAGTCTTGGCTGAATATAGTCTTGACGACATAATGAATTAGAAGAAAAACGTTTTATGAATAAAGAACAGGAATTGTTGAGAAAGAAAAGTCCTGTGAGCATACGCAACAAAAAGGCTTCTTTCGAATATTTCTTCGTAGACACATATACGGCAGGAATAGTGCTGACAGGAACGGAGATAAAGTCCATACGCATGGGCAAGGCTTCGCTCGTGGATACATTCTGCTATATACACAACGGGGAAATATGGGTGAAAGGAATGAATATATCGCCTTATTTCTATGGCTCTTACAACAATCATGAGAGCAAGCGCGACAGGAAACTTCTCTTGAACAAAAAAGAAATCCACAATCTGCAGGAAGACACAAAGCAGGTGGGCTTCACCATCATACCGACGCTCCTCTTCATCGACGACCATGGAAGGGCTAAGCTCGACATAGCCCTATGCCGCGGAAAGAAAGAATTTGACAAGCGTCAGACTCTCAAAGAGAAAGAAGACAGAAGAGAAATGGACAGGGCAAGGAAAAGATTCTGACAAATGTAGAAAGATATTTTGTCGGATGCAAGAGAAAATCCCTTTGATATGAAAATAAAGAATATAATGTTTGACTTGGGTGGCGTGATAATGACCATCGACCAGCCAAGTGCAGTAAAGAGATTCAAGGAAATAGGACTGGAGGACGCAGAGCGGCGTCTTGACCCCTATACCCAGAGCGGAATATTCGGAGACCTGGAAGAAGGAAAGATCACGGCTGACGAATTTATCCGCGAACTCAGCAAGCTCTGCCACAGGGAACTGACTTTCGATGAATGCAAATACGCATGGAGAGGATACACGAAAGAGGTGCCTCTCAGAAACATAAAAGTCCTGGACAAACTTAAAAGCATGGGCTACAGACTGATTCTCATCTCTAACACAAATCCTTTCATGATGAGCTGGGGGATGAGCGACGGCTTCTCTGGCGACGGACGAAGCATAGCTGATTTCTTCGACTCTCTATACATGAGCTTCAAGATGAAGATGATGAAGCCGAACAGGAAAATGTTTGAGGAAATCATTTCTAAAGAAAGTATTCTGCCAGAGGAAACTCTCTTCGTTGACGACGGTCCGGCAAATATAGAAATGGGAAAGAATCTGGGATTCAAGACGTTCTGCCCCCAAAACGGAGAGGATTGGACGAAGGAGCTCCTTGACGCCCTTGAAGCTCTGAACGCAAGATAGAAGATCAAAACTTAATATATCATGTTTAAGAAGAAAAGAAGATGGCATTGTCTGTCAGGACAAGAGCCAACTGAGCTTGACAAGAAGGTAATGTATTGGGAAAACAAAGGTAAAGAGGTTCCGACACGTGACCTCATCCGAACTCCCGAAGAAATAGAAGGAATAAAGCGTAGCGGCATCGTCAACACAGGAGTGCTCGACGAAGTGGCAAAACAGATACATGCCGGCATGAACACTCTGGAGATTGACAAAATCTGCTATGACTATTGCGTAGCCCATGGCGCAACTCCAGCATGTCTCAATTATGAAGGTTACCCCAAAAGCGTGTGTACGAGCATCAATGAAGTGGTGTGCCACGGAATACCTAAGGAGGAGGATGTCTTGCAGGAGGGCGACATCGTCAACGTTGACTTCACCACAATACTTGACGGATATTTCGCCGACGCCTCACGAATGTTCATTATCGGCAAGACTACTCCTGAGAAGGAGCAGCTCGTGAGAGTGGCAAAGGAATGCCTCGAAATTGGAGCTGAAGCGGCAAAGCCGTATTCTTTCGTCGGAGATATAGGTCACGCAATACAGAAACATGCTGAGAAATACCACTACGGTGTGGTAAGAGACTTGTGTGGACACGGTGTGGGACTGAAATTCCACGAAGAGCCTGAGGTACTGCATTTCGGACATCGTGGAACAGGAATGCTACTCGTGCCAGGCATGGTTTTCACCATCGAGCCGATGATCAATATGGGAACATGGCAGGTATTCATCGATGAAGACGATGAATATGGATGGGAAGTAATCACGGGTGACGAAAAACCGAGCGCACAATGGGAGCACACTTTCCTAATGACTGAACATGGAGTGGAGATTCTCACCCACTAAAGGCTGAGGCTTGAAAATTTCTGATTATGGAACAAAAGGATATATATATATTAGGAATAGAAAGCAGCTGCGACGATACTTCGGCTGCTGTCTTGAAAAACGGAGTGCTGCTGAGCAATGTCACGGCTTCGCAAGATGTGCACATGGCATATGGCGGCGTTGTTCCTGAACTTGCGTCGAGAGCACATCAGCAAAACGTCGTGCCCGTGGTTGACCAGGCTATAAAAAGAGCCGGTATAACCAAAGAACAACTGTCGGCTGTGGCTTTCACAAGAGGTCCGGGCCTTATGGGCTCGCTGCTCGTGGGCGTAAGTTTTGCCAAAGGCTTCGCACGCTCGTTAGGCATTCCGCTAATCGACGTGAACCATCTCCAGGGTCATGTCATGGCTCACTTCATAAAAGAAAGCGATGACGACAACTCTGCTCCCCCACTCCCGTTCTTATGTCTGCTCGTAAGCGGCGGAAACTCACAGATAGTCAAGGTGAACTCATACAAGGACATGGAGCTACTGGGACAGACTATCGACGATGCTGCCGGCGAAGCAATAGACAAATGCTCAAAGGTGATGGGACTCGGATATCCGGGCGGTCCTATCATAGACAAGCTGGCACGCAAGGGAAACCCCTTGGCATATAAGTTCGCTGAGCCTCATATAGCCAATCTGGACTACAGCTTCAGCGGACTCAAGACTTCTTTCCTCTATAGTCTACGTGAATGGATAAAGGACGATCCGGAATTCATCGAACATCACAAGGAGGACATCGCGGCAAGTCTTGAGCATACGATAGTGGACATCCTGATGAAGAAACTTCGTCTAGCCGTGAAACAGACGGGCATCAAGCACGTGGCTGTGGCAGGAGGCGTGAGTGCGAACAACGGACTGCGGAATGCTTTCAAAGACCATGCGAAACGTTATCATTGGGATATCTACATCCCAAAGTTCAGCTATACAACCGACAATGCGGCTATGATAGCCATAACGGGATATTATAAATATATGGACAAGGAATTCTGTCCGATAGACGCTCCGGCGTTTTCTAAAGTAACGTTCAAATAAAACAAAATCAAACACAATGGGTTTCGAAAACAAAATACTTAGTAGAGAGATCAGCCAACTGATATGGGAAAACGGCAAGACCCTCGGCACAGCTGAGAGTTGCACCGGTGGACGTATCGCAGAGTCTATCATCGCCATGCCAGGTGCTTCCAATTATTTCAAGGGGGGGATCGTTTCCTATACCAATGAGATAAAGGAGAGAATCCTCGGCATCAGCCACAATCTTCTGGAAGAGAAGACTGCCGTATGCGAGGATGTAGCGATAGAGATGGTGAAAGGCGCCATAAAGGTTCTTGATGTTGACTATGCCATTTCGGCAACCGGTTTTGCCGGTCCTGGCGGAGGCACGGGCGATATTCCGGTGGGTACGATCTGGCTTGCCTGCGGCAACAAGGATGATATCGTGACAATGAAGCTGGAAGACGACTTCGGCAGAGACATAAATCTTGCAAATGCCACGACAAAGGCTCTTCAGATGTTTCTGCAATATCTGCTCGACCGAAGCGAAAAAAGCGATGATGACGGCGAACCGACTCCGACATTTGGAGTTGTGGAATGATCAAGGAACTATCATCAACAGTCATACAATCGAGTAGGAGGTAAACACTAATCACAGGTGTTTATCTCCTATTTTCATGTTT
>OWJF01000888.1_pt1 | contig 14291 bp, 9 predicted proteins | sample 1732941 | NCBI WGS metagenome assembly OWJF01 (sample SAMN05065770, study PRJEB22554) | human gut metagenome | biome: ENVO:2100002; feature: ENVO:00000062; material: ENVO:00002003 | host: Homo sapiens | place: USA
TATCTCTACACTTTGCTTTCATTCCTGATGTGCATGTTAGGAGCAAGCAGTGTGTCTGCTGGTAGCAGGACACCTCGCAATCCGATTGTGAATAAGATATGATATTATTACCAAACCTAATTAAATAAAAATATGATATTTATGAAAATCAGAAAAGTCCAGAACATCCGCAGCATCATTCTCTGTATGCTGCTTTCATTACCAATGTGTATGGTTTGTGGCAGCAATGCCATAAAAGACCAGAAGTACAGTCAGACAGCATCATGCGACAAGAACGGGCACTCTTTAAAGGATGATGTCTGCCAAAGATGCGGACACGGTTTTTTCTCTTACCGTACCAAGAGCGGAAAGATTGCAACCCTTGCCAATAACATAGATTTCGGTGCAAACATTGTGTCGCATAGTGTAGTGAATGGCGAGTGTACGATAGAGTGCGACGGTCCGATAACAAAGATTCCCGATAATGCCTTTTCCAGTAAGGGTCTGAAAGGTGAGCTACTACGCATACCAAGGACTGTTACATACATTGGTACAAAAGCTTTCTATAACAATAAAGAGCTTTCAGGATTCCTCATCATCCCTAACTCTGTAACAGAAATCGGTACGTATGCTTTCAATAATTGTGTCGGATTCAATGGCAGTCTGACGCTATCTAATAATCTGACAAAGATAGGAAACAGTGCTTTTAGCAACTGTGGCTTTACGGGTAATCTTACCATCCCTAACTCTGTAACAGAAATTGGTCCATATGCTTTTTATATGTGTAGTGGTTTCAATAGGAATCTGACTCTGTCTGATAATCTTAAATCGATTGGAGACAATGCTTTTAGCAGTTGTGGAAAGCTAAAAGCACAAATTACATTTCCTGCAACATTGGAAAAGATAGGCACTGATGTATTTTCTGGTACCACTAACATCAAGAGTGTTAAATTCCAGTCTTTGCCACAAGGCATCAATAATATAAAGCAGAAAGATGTAATCCTCAACGATGCCTCTTTCATAAGCGACCAGGCAACAGGCACTGTCAACAATATCTCCTACAGCCGCACCATAACCCCAACATGGGGAACCCTCGTATTGCCTTACTCTTTAACGCTTACCGGCAACGAACCATATAGCCTGTATGCTATAGAAAGCATATCTACAGACGAGCTTGTATTAAGCCGCCTCAATGGAAAAGTGGCTGCCGGAACACCATGTATGGTTAAGCAAAACGGAGAGCAGGAGGAAATGACCTTTACGGCAAATAACGCTACATTAAACATGACGATACAGCCGATTGCTGTAAACGAACTGAAGTTCCAAGGCACCTACCATGCCAAGGAAGTGACCGACGGATATATAATCCGCAACAGTCTCTTATGGGACGTGGCAAAGCTGAAAGCGGCTTCGCCAGAGACAGAGGCGATAATGGTTGGTCCGTTCCGCTCATGGCTCGACGGCACGACAAATGGTGCAGCAAAACTCTCCATCCGCGTAGATGATTCCGCAACCGGCATCGACGACCCAATCTCGACTCTCAATGCTGACGATGTGGAATACTACGACCTGAACGGCAGACGACTTACCGCTCCGCAGCAAGGAATAAACATTATGAAGAAAGGTAACAAGACTATGAAAGTCATCATCAAATAAAAAAACTACACATTTAATATATTACCCCCAAAAGAACAAAAAAAATGAAAAAGAAAGAATATATCAAACCGGAGACAAACATACTTCAAAGTGAACCACAAGCTATCCTTGCAGGCTCTAATGAAAACATAGGAGTAGCATCAGAGGAACACTATACTGATGAAGAAGTCAAGAACCTGTGGGAAAGACCTGAAAGAAAGACAATCTGGTCAGACTGATAATAAGTTGACGAGTTGACAAGTAGACGAGTAGATTTGTTTTCCTTGAAAATTGGTTCACAAGCCTTAAACAAGTAATGCATATCTCCTTGTCTACTCGTCAACTTATATAAAAATGGCAAAACTATCACATATTTTTTATCTTGCCATCCATCCTTGCCTTGAGAGCCTCATACAGGCTGTCGGTCGGCTGCAGACCGAGCTTACGACGAATATTGGCGCGTTGGGTGTTTACATAAGAATGATTGTCGTATTTTTAGTGATATAGCCAAATATAGGATGTGCTTGTCTTTTGTTCTTCCCAGATAGGCTGGTGTCGATATCAACTCGTATCGGATAGTCTTCAGAAATTTCTTCTTGTTGGAATTGATCAGCGCATGTCTGAACAACGACATGAAGTTATATGCCATGACAATGAAATTCCCACATGCCTCTGTTGCCCAGAAGTTATTTGTGACAAAATCATCGATGGAGAAATCATTCTTCAATTCTTTTATCCTATTCTCAGAATCCGCTCTTCCGCGATATGAGTCATATACAATCTTGGCCGGCAGGTCAAGAAAACTATTTGAAGCGTCCGTGAGACCTCCTCGTATAAGGGCATTGTCTTTCTATCTTATACCTACTTCATTTTTTCGCAAGCTCAAGGAAACTCCACTGACCGTTCCGGGATCTGTGGAAATATCATGGGGAAAGACAGTTAGCACCCATGAGAAAGATTCGCTTATGTATACCGCAGAAAGAATGTTTGAATAATGAAAGACCAAGGTAAAGCCTTCCAGGCTATTGATAGATTACATGCATTACCGCGCACATCCTCGTCACTATCGTGCCGAGTATGTATGCGGTTACCTACATCGCAAGCGATGTGTACAGCCTTCCAGACTGGTCTTTGCAACTTTCCTGACTGGTTACAATCAATAATCCACCTAGATTTATCGGGTGAGCCCAAACAAAGGGGATGATAAAAAAATGCGTATAACTATTATTATACGAAAAAAAGGTGGGACAGGTCTCACGACCACCCCACCTTGAGAACAGAGTAAAATGTATAGGAAAAATACTGTTTACTTGTTTAGAGCTTGGAAATAATGCCAAGCTTTGTTTCACGAATGAACTTCACGATATTCTGAATCTCAGGACCATCAGGCACTTGGTCAACAACTTGGTTGACAGCATCGAATACGCTTGTTTGTCCGTGGAACACCAGACGATAAGCATTTGCTATGTGTGCAATCACCTTTTCGTCTACGCCGTAGTTGCGAAGTACGGTACTGTTTACACCACCGTAGCGTACAGGGTTGTCGGTAGCTACGATGAATGGAGGCACATCCCTGCTGAAGCGAGTACCACTCTGAATCATAGCGGCATCGCCCACACGAGAGCCAGGGTTAGCGATAACACCAGAAGAGAAGATGATGCGGTCGCCGATAATACAGTCGCCCGCAATCTTTGTACCATAGCCAAATACATTCATCTGACCAACCTTGGTATCGTGAGAGATATGAACGCCCTCCATGAGGAAGTTACGATCACCGATGACAGTCTGACCATCAGAGAATGTAGCACGGTTGATAACAACATTCTCGCGAATGATATTCTCGTCGCCAATGATAAGCTGCGAAGCATCACCACGATAGTTGAAGTCTTGAGGCTCAGCACCAAGCACGGTATTCTGGAACACCTTGTTGCCCTTGCCCAAGCGAGTGCCGTTCAGTATGCTAACGTAAGGATAGATGATACAGTTGTCGCCTATCACAACGTCGTCTTCGATATATGCGAAAGGATAAATAGTAACGTTGTTACCAATCTTCGCCTTTGGGCTTACACAAGCCTTGTCACTAATATTGCTCATAATGTGATTGTTTTATTATTTCGTACCACCTCCAAGAGCAGAATATAGACTAACTACAGCCTGCATCTTATAGAAGTCGTCGGTGACCTTAGAAATTTGGGCATTGAGAAGGTTTGCCTGAGCGCTGATAACCTCGAGGTATGTTGTACCGCTGCTCATATAGAGCTGACGAGTATCTTCAACATTCTTTGTATAGAGGTCGATGTTCTTTGCATCATACTCAGACTTCTCAGAATAAGTGTTGTAGCTTACGAGAGCGTTGCCAACCTCATTACCAGCCTTAAATACAGCATTCTGCCAGCTATTGAAAGCCTGCTCCTGCTGAGCCTTTGCAACCTTCAAGCCTGCGATAAGCTGACCGTTAGCAAAGATAGGCTGAGTTAGGCTACCCACAGCCGAGAGCAACCATTTACCCGGATTAATGATACCAGAACCAGCACTATTAGTATATGTGGCAGCACCAGAAATCTTGATGCTTGGATAGAAGCGGCTACGGGCAGTCTGCACATCGTGGAAACAAGCAGCGAGCTTCATTTCTGCAGCATGAACATCAGGACGATTGTTCAAAAGCTGAATGCCAACACCTGTGCTAAACTCAGTAGGCAACTGCTGAGCATCAAGAGAAGAACGCTTAATCTGCTGACCAGGCTGGTTAAGGAGAAGGCAGAGAGAATTCTCTGTTTCACGAATCTGACGATTCATATCAGCAGCCTGCGATTTAACAGAATAGTAGCTTGCTTCAGCGCTCTGAACACTTGTAGAGCGTGCGCGACCATACTGCATCTGCAGAGCCATCATATCCCAAGTCTCCTTTGTTATCTTCTCCATCTCGTCGAGGATTTCCTTCTGGCGGTCGAGCATCAAGAGAGTATAGTATAGATTTGCCACACCAGTAACAATCTGACTCTTCACAGCCATCTGGTAATCCCTTGTAGCGAGGAGCTGCATCTGAGCATTACGCTTTACAGAAAGCAGATTGCCGAAGAGATCAACACTCCAGCTTGCAGCCACAGGCAACTGATAAGTCTTAGAAGTCTTGGCGCCATCCCATGACGAGAGAGTACCCTGAGGGTTGATAGCTACAGAAGGCAAGAACGCAAGTTTCGATATCAAGAGTGTAGACTCTATCATCTTAACATTGAGAGCCGCATTCTGCAAGTCAACATTCTTTTCCAAAGCCTGCTGGATAAGGGCCTGAAGCTGAGGGTCGGTGAAGACGCTCTGCCAAGGCAGATTACCGAAGCTTGTGGTATCGTTGACAGCAAGAGTGTCTGTATTAGATACAGCATCGCGAATGATGCCCTTAGTATCTATATTGTCAGGACGCTCATACTTATTGTAGAGTCCGCAGCTGCTCATCAAAGCAGCTGCCGACAATAGTGTTATTATTTGTTTCTTGTTCATGGTGTTCAAACTATTTCTTTCCGATAGGATGTGTATACTGCAACAACTCTGTATCTACCTGTGCGTTGTCATCATCAAACTCTATAGGCTTAACCTTCTCCTGTAGCCACTGGAATACAGCGAACAAAGCAGGCACGATGAAGAGCTGACAGAGAGTACCGATGAGCATACCGCCTACGGCAGCAGCACCAAGAGTCTGGTTACCATTCTTACCTACACCAGATGCAAACATCAATGGCAACAAACCGATGATCATAGCCAAAGAAGTCATCAAGATAGGACGCAGACGAGCACCAGCACCAAGGATGGCAGAATAGCGTATCGCCATACCCGTTCTACGACGCTCAAGGGCAAACTGTACGATAAGGATGGCATTCTTAGCCAACAAACCGATAAGCATGATGAGCGCAATCTGCATGTAGATGTCGTTAGAGTGACCGAAGAGGTTGGTGAAGATGAACGCTCCAGCCAAACCGAATGGTATTGAGAGGATAACCGCCAACGGAAGGATGTAGCTCTCATACTGTGCCGACAAAATCAAGTATACGAATACCAAACAGAGGGCGAAGATGATAGCTGTAGAGTCGCTTGACTCCTGCTCCGAACGGGTCATACCAGAATAGTCGAGACCATAACCGGTAGGAAGCACCTGTGCTGCAACTTCCTCAACAGCCTGAAGAGCCTGACCTGAAGAATAGCCTGTTGCTGCAGTAGCATTGACATTGATACAGGTGAAGAGGTTGAAACGGTTGACGTTAGATGGACCATATACACGGCGCAAAGAGCAATACTCGCTGATAGGAGCCATGCCCGCAGGAGTGCGCACATAGATATTGGTAAGAGTTGCCGGGTTCTTACGGCTGTCTACAGTTCCCTGAATCATTACACGGTAGAGCTTACCGTATGAGTTGAAGTTGGAAGCATAAAGACCACCATAATATCCCTGAAGTGTAGACAATACTGTCTGAGGGGTGATGCCATTCTGCTTACACTTAGCAACATCAACATCCACCATATACTGAGGATAGTTAGGGTTGTAAGAAGTCATAGCAGTAGCAATCTCAGGACGCTTGTTAAGCTCAGCAAGATAGTTCTTAGTAATCTCGAAGAACTTGTTAAGGTCGCCACCAGTCTTATCCTGCATAGAGAATGTGATACCGTTGGTAGCACCGAAACCGCTAATCATAGGTGGTGCGAACGCCAAGATCTGAGCATCCTTGATTTCGGCAGTCTGCTTATAGATCATACCGAGTACCGAGGTATACGACATAGGGTTGACGAAGAATCGCATGATACCATCGCCCTGCCACAAACCAGAGAGGTTGTAGAAGAAACCTGCTGGACGATCTTCGAACGACTTAAGCTTAACGATGAAGGTAGCCTGGTCGGAACCCTGACCAGCGATAAAGTTGTAACCAAGCAACTGCTCACGGTTCTTAATCGCAGGGTTGTTAGCAAGCATCTTGTCAATTTGGTCGATGACAACCTTTGTACGCTCTTGGCTTGTACCAGGAGCCATAGAAACAGTACAGAAGATAACACCTGTATCCTCATCAGGCACAAGACCAGTCTTGGTGGTAGCCATAGTTACACACATAGCGAGGATACCCACAGCTACGGCAACACCTGCAAGAATACGATGGTGGATGACATTAGCCACACCCTTCTTATATTTCTCGAGAATCTTCTCATACTGATAGTTGAAACCTGCATGGAAACGATCTATCACAGACATCTTCTTCTCGTGCTCACCATCGTGAGGCTTAAGGAAGATAGCGCAAAGAGCTGGTGAAAGAGTCAACGCGTTGACAGCTGAGATAAGAATAGACACAGCCATGGTAACACCAAACTCACGATAGAACACACCACTTGTACCACCCATAAACGATACAGGCACAAACACGGCTGCCATTACCAAGGTAATAGAGATGATAGCACCAGTAATCTCGTTCATGGCATCGATAGATGCGGTAAGAGCCGACTTATATCCTTGGTCGAGCTTAGCATGCACAGCCTCAACAACCACAATGGCATCGTCGACCACAATGGCAATAGCCAGCAACAATGCAGAAAGTACCAGCAAGTTGATAGAGAAGCCGAACACCCAGAGGAAGAGGAATGTACCGAGCAAAGCTACTGGCACGGCTATCATAGGGATGAGAGTAGAACGGAAGTCCTGCAAGAAGATGTAAACCACAGCGAACACCAACAACATAGTGATGATGAGGGTGAAGATAACCTCCTCCATAGATGCGAAGAGGAAGTCGGTAACGTCGTAGTTCAACTTATATTCTACACCAGGAGGGAACGACTTAGCCTGCTTTTCGAGCTCAGCCTTTACGTCCTTAGCAATCTGTGTAGCGTTAGAACCAGCAATCTGCTGAACCATACCCATTACAGAAGGCTGACCGTTGTTCTTCATACCAACGTTATACATCAAACCACCAAGCTCTACCTTAGCAACGTCTTTCAAACGAAGAGTCTGACCATTAGCATCGCTGCGAATGATGATATCGCCATACTCCTCAGCAGTCTTCAGACGACCCTTATAACGCATTGTATATTCGTATGCCATATCGCTCTGCTCACCAAACTTACCAGGAGCAGCCTCGATATTCTGCTCAGCCAAAGCTGCGCTTACGTCAGAAGGGATAAGGTTGTACTGCTTCATCTTGTCAGGCTGAAGCCATATACGCATAGAATATGTCTTCATACCAGGCGATTGCACATCACCCACACCGCTAATACGCTTCAATGCAGGAACTACGTTGATATCATTGTAGTTGGTAAGGAATTCGTCATCATATCGTCCATCCTCTGTAGTAAGAGTATACATGATAACGTTAGAAGTCTGCTGCTTGTTAACGGTTACACCAACTCGAGTTACTTCGGCAGGAAGCAAAGCCTGAGCCTGAGAAACACGGTTCTGAACGTTTACGGCAGCCATATCAGGGTCGGAACCCTGCTTAAAGTATACGGTGATAGAAGCCGAACCATCGTTGGTGGCCTGAGAAGTCATGTATGTCATGTTCTCCACACCGTTGATACTCTCCTCAAGAGGAGTGATCACGGAGTTGAGCACAGTCTGTGCATCAGCACCAGTATATGTTGTGCGCACCGAAATGGTAGGAGGAGCCACATCAGGATACTGTTCAATAGGGAGCGAGATGATACCGATGGTACCTAACAGTACGAAGAAGATGGAAACCACCGTCGAAAGTACTGGGCGCTTTATGAAGTTTGTAAATGTCATTTGATTTATTATTATATGGTTAGGATTGAAGACGCAAGAGCTTTAAGCACTAAATCATTTTGATTCTTCACTCTTTTCTCTTCACTCTTCACTAATTATTTCTTGCCCATAGCATCAGCAAATCCCTTTGCTGAGCCCTGCTTTTCTGCGAGCTTAGTAGCATCCTCAATCTTCTTGAGATACTGAGCCTCAGAGATAGGCTTGATTTCCTTACCGTCGGTAAGCGAAGTAATACCCTTAGAAACGTAGCGGTCGCCAACCTTCAAACCTGCAGTAACGATGTATGTCTTACCATCATCCTGTGGGTTAACCTGAATTTCGGTATACTTCACCTTGTTGTCCTTGCCTACTACGTAAACAAACTTCTTGTTCTGAACCTCAGAGGTAGCCTCCTGAGGAATGATGATAGAGTTGCTTGCCAAAGTAGGGATTACAATCTGGCCAGAACCACCGCTGCGAAGAGTATGCTCTGGGTTAGCGAAGTGTGCGATAAGAGAAACTGAACCAGTAGCTGCATCGATAACACCACTTGCCTTAACAACCTTTCCTGGGTGGTTGTAGATGGTGCCATCAGCCAACTGGAGCTTGATTTCCGGGAATGCAGAGAGAGCACCCTTCATACCACCAGCGTTCTTAGTAAGAGAAATCATATCCTTCTCTGTGAGCGAGAAGTAAACCTCCATAGTAGAAATATCAGAAACTGTAGTCAAAGGCTCTTGGCTTGAAGCACTAACCAAAGCACCTACCTTGTAAGGCAAAGAACCGATAACACCTGCTGCAGGGCTCTTTACATAACAAAAGCTCAAAGCCTCTTCGGCAGAAGCAAGAGCAGCCTGAGCCTGAGCGAGAGATGCCTTTGCAGTAGAATAATTGTTCTGAGAAGTAGAGAGCTCGAACTGACCAATAACCTTATTATTATATAGCTGCTTAGAGTTCTCGTATGTAAGCTTAGAAGTTGCGAGCTGTGCCTTAGCTGTATTTACAGCAGCCTTAGCCTGGCGAACTTGTGCCTGATAAGTTTCGTTGTCGATAACAAAAAGAAGCTGACCAACGCCTACGGTCTGACCTTCATGTACACAAACTTTAGTGATAAAACCAGATACCTTTGGACGAATCTGAACATCCTGGATACCCTTGATAGTTGCAGGATAAGTGGTCTGCAACTCTGTTCCCTGAGCCTCAACGGTTCTAACTGCATACTCGTTGTCTGCAAAGTTTGGCTTGCCGCCACCCGATTTGCTTCCACACGATGCGAGCACTGCGCCGAGAGCCGCAATCATTAACATCTTTGTTGTTTTCATACCTAATTGTTATAATTATATTAATATTTTCGAATCTTTCCTCTTTATAGATATCGACATATATACACGACAATACACAATGAACAATCATAGCTCATCATAGCTCATTTGTCATAGTATATATATTAATAAGGTGTAAATAGTTGACTCTTTTCCTATACTTCTAACCATAGTCTAAAGACTATTATTGCTTTTGTGGGTGCAAAGATAACAACTATCATTGAAAACTAACATAATTCAGTTAGTTTTTTAACAAAGATTACGAGTAGTTACAAAACTATATAAAAGATAAAAACGAATAATTGGCAAACTTGGAGAGAAAAGACAAAAAGAACTATTTATTAGAAAAATAGAAATATTTAAAAAGCAAAATAACTATATATAAAAGGACAAAAAACTGATGATTACAAATAGCAAAACCTTGGCAAGCAAACTACAAAACCTTGGCAAGCAAACAGAAAAAGTTAAAGAACATTAGATACAACCTATAAATCTAAGCTTGATTTATATAAATCTAAGCCAGGTTTATATAAATCTAAGCCAGATTTATATAAACCTAAGTTGGATTTATAGTTTATAACATGTATTTTTCAATTTTACTACGAGTATACTATAGTTTTATACCAGCCATTTTTAAACATTAAACATTAAACACTAAGCTCTGAAAAGGAAAGGTGGATGACAGGGTAAGCATAAAGCAAAAGAGATGAGACTTATGCAAGTCCCATCTCTTTTGCTTTATCCATTAATAACTTCATCAAAGGTTCGCGCTCATTCTCAACCACATTGTCGAGAACTGCATCTTTTAGAGTTTTCTTCAACTCTCCAACTTCCTTAGAAGGCTTGAGGTTGAACATCTCCATTATCTCGTTGCCATCTATGCATGGCTGCAACAAGCGCTTGTAGTCACGCTCTTTGAGGTCGGCAAGCTTTTCACGAACAATGCGGAAATTATCCAAGAAGCGCTGTTTGCGCAAGCTATTCTTGCTGGTAATATCGGCTTCGCAAAGAGTCATAAGGTCGTCGATGTCGTCGCCTGCATCATTCATTAGTCGGCGCACAGCACTATCCGTAACCTCTTCGTCAGCAATAACAATAGGACGCATGTGGAGGTCGACCATCTTTTGCACATACTTCATCTTTGCATCCATCGGAAGCTTCAGCCTGCGGAATATCTCAGGCACCATCTTCGCACCTAAATAATTATGGTTGTGGAATGTCCATCCGATGGCAGGCTCCCAACGTTTGCTACGTGGTTTGCCAATATCGTGGAGCAGAGCAGCCCAACGAAGCCACAGATTGTCGCTATGCTTGCAAACATTCTCAAGCACCTCGAGGGTGTGAAGATAGTTGTTTTTGTGTGCTCGCCCGTTGCGTTCTTCAACGATGTCGAGTTTCACAAGCTCAGGCAAAATAAGGTCGAGCAGCCCCGACTCTCTGAGATAATAGAAGCCCTTGCTTGGGTGAGGAGAAAGCATTATCTTGTTTAGCTCTTCCTGTATGCGCTCTCCGCTGATTATCTTTAGTCGATGAGCATTTCTGCCCAACGCCTCGTAGGTTTCGGGCTCAATAGTGAAGTTGAGCTGAGTGGCAAAACGCACACAACGAAGCATACGCAAAGGGTCGTCGGAGAAAGTGATGTCAGGATCGAGCGGAGTTGCTATAATGCCGTCTTCCATATCGTAGACGCCATCAAAGGGGTCTACCAATTCGCCAAATCTATCTCCATTCAAGCATACGGCGAGAGCGTTGATGGTGAAGTCGCGACGATTTTGGTCGTCTTCCAAAGTTCCGTCTTCGACGATAGGCTTGCGCGAGTCGTGAGTGTAGCTTTCCTTTCGTGCACCCACAAATTCCACCTCTGTGTCTTTGTATTTAACTTGTGCTGTACCGAAATTCTTAAATACAGAAATATGAGCCTTCTTGCCAAGAATACCTTTTAGGGCTGTTGCCACCTGAATTCCACTTCCCACTACCACTACGTCGATATCGTTGGAAGGGCGCTCAAGGAATAGGTCGCGAACATATCCACCTACAACATAGCATTCCATACCAAGCGAGTCAGCGGCTTGTGAAATCTTATGGAAAATATCTTTATCAAGGAGTTCTGCCAATTGGGCATTAGTAAGGTTTCTCATTATCAAAATACTTTTGGAGGTGCAAAATTACATAAAAATCTGCAAGTAATAATATATAATTGGTCAAAATTGCTCTTTGATGATGGCATTTATCATTTTTTTTGCTAACTTTGCCACATTATGAAAACAAACATTGCTATTGTGGCTATGGCTTTGCTCACGTTGGCAAGCTGTGGTAATAAAGAAGAAGACAAGGCGCAGTCGCTATATTCTGAGATAGAAAACCTATATCAGGCAGGCAACTATCAGGCTACACTCGACTCTATAAAGGTGTTGAGAGAAAAATACCCTAAGGCTATAGAGCTGAGAAAGAAGTCGCTGACTCTGTGGCAAGATGCAAACATCAAGCTTGCACAGCAAGACATCGCCGTTACCGACTCTGCATTGCAGGTGGTGATAGCACAAATGAATGCAACTACAGATATTGCCACACGCAACAAACTGAGACTAAAGCGCGACTCGCTGCAAGTGAGATACGACACACAATGTGCCGTAGTGAGAGCCGTGCGCATGAAGCAGAAATGAAAAATTCGCCTTCGGCGTGCCATATCTCAATTATAATCACTAACTTTGCACCCACATTATGGAAAATAAAGATACAGAACAGCAGTTTAAGGATGTTATGGCAGAATGCCGTAGCTTGTTTGCCAAGAAACTCCACGACTATGGAGCTTCGTGGCGAATACTTAGACCATCGTCGCTTACCGACCAGCTATTCATCAAAGCAAAGCGTATTCGCTCTTTGGAGATAAAGCAGGTGTCGCTGGTGGGCGAAGGCATACGCCCTGAATTCATAGCTCTTATCAATTATGGTATTGTGGGCTTGATACAGATAGAAAAGGGATTTGCCGACCAGGTGGACATCACTCCTGAGGATGCCTTGGCTATGTATGACGAAAAGGCTAAAGAGGCTCTCGACTTGATGATAAAGAAAAACCACGACTACGACGAGGCTTGGCGCGATATGCGCGTATCGTCGTATACTGATTTTATCCTTACCAAGATACAGAGAGTGAAGGAGATTGAGGATATCAACGGACAAACTCTGGTATCAGAAGGCATTGATTCCAACTATATGGACATCATAAACTATTCTGTGTTTGGAGCTATAAAGACTAAGGAATGCTAACATAGGGATGCTTGCAATATTAGTAAATATATGTAGGGCTATTCTTGGCTTGACCTTCATATTCTCTGGATATGTAAAGGCTACAGACCCTTTAGGTTCCCAATACAAGATACATGATTATCTTGAGGCTTTAGGGTTGGCGAGTTTCATACCCGACTGGCTCACGCTCATCATGGCTATAGGACTGGCGGCTTTAGAGTTTTCGATGGGTATCTTTACTCTCTTCGCTATGCGTCGGCATGCAACATCGAAACTGATGTTGGCTTTTATGGCAATGATGACTGCCATCACAGTTTGGATAGCGATAGCAAATCCTGTATCCGACTGCGGATGCTTCGGCGATGCGATAATACTTACGAACGTAGAGACGCTCATCAAGAACATTGTGCTTTTGGCTTGTTCGGTGATGATATTCATATATCCGCAGAAGATGGTGCGATTCATATCGCGCCCTGCTCAATGGATAGCCGTCAACTATACAGTACTGTTTAGTATCGTCTCGTCAATACTGAGTCTGTATCTGCTTCCACCTTTCGACTTCCGACCTTATTATATAGGTGCAGACATAGCGAAAGGAATGGAAATACCAGAAGGAGCTGAGCAACCAGAGTTTGAGACAACATTCGTGTTGGAGAAAGATGGCAAGAAGCAAACCTTCACCATCGACAACTATCCAGACTCTACTTGGACTTTCGTTGACTCGAAGACGGTTCAGACGAAGCAAGGCTATGTGCCGCCTATCCATGATTTCAACATGGAAGATGCCGAGGGCAACGACATAACGGCAGACATCCTTGAACATAAAGGATATACATTCCTGCTGATATCGCCACATCTGGAAAATGCCGACGACTCTAACTTCGGCGAGATTGACCAGATATACGAGTATGCAAAGGAAAATGACATTCCGTTCTATTGCCTAACAGCAAGTGCAGACAAGGGACGTCAACATTGGCAAGACATTACAGGTGCGGAATATCCGTTCCTTACTACCGACGAGACAACGCTGAAGACTATCGTGCGCAGCAATCCAGGACTGCTGATGCTGAAAGGTTCGAAGATTGTGGGTAAATGGAGCCACAACAACTTGCCCGACGTAGGACAACCTGGAGTGACACTCGCAAATCTGGAGAAGCAGAATGCCAACCAGAAGTCGGCACCACAAAAAGTATTCATCGTGATACTGTGGTTTATATTGCCACTATCCGTTCTCACCCTTGCCGACCGCACATGGGCATGGACGAAATGGCTAAAGAAGAAAGAGAATTCAACTATCATATTCAATTTATTTAAACGCAAAAAGAAAATGAGAAAGAAAATTGTAGCAGGTAACTGGAAAATGAACATGAACCTGCAGG
>OWJF01000895.1_pt1 | contig 14237 bp, 10 predicted proteins | sample 1732941 | NCBI WGS metagenome assembly OWJF01 (sample SAMN05065770, study PRJEB22554) | human gut metagenome | biome: ENVO:2100002; feature: ENVO:00000062; material: ENVO:00002003 | host: Homo sapiens | place: USA
ACGAGATGCAGCGTAGTCTCGTGGGCTCGGAGATGTGTATAAGAGACAGCTTTTCACCCAAACCATCTATGCATCATTTTCCTCAAGAACTCCTCGGTGATAGGGAATCCGGAGGCATCGCCTATTACAGCGTCGATGTGGCAGTAGGGGCATTCGGCTGTCGGTTCTTCGTCGGAGATGTAGTCCGTGATTTCGGATGGCGGGAAAATCTCGCAACAGCTAAAGCAGCCGCAAATCTTCGATTGCTCCAACTGCTGCTTATTGCGGATGCTGCAATCGTGGGCTTGGCGAAGTATTCTGTCTCGCTCCTCCTCTTCTTTCTGCTTTTTCTCAGCCTTTTCCAGATAACCCTTGAATCGTCTCTGAAGATAAAGCGGCACATGATAGTGAGGAGCGAAGACACGTAGCGACGGAACGTGTTCGTGGTATTCATAGCCGGGACCATCTATCACGGTGTAGCTGTCGTCGGTCTCGTCGAAAGGCAGTTCATCCAATCCTCTCTTGTCCTTAATGCTTTGGCTTTTCTCCCATATCCATTCCGTAGTAAGCGGAGTGCCTACAACGATGGCAAGCCTCACCTCGTCGCCACGATATACTTCCACAATGTCGCCCTTCTGGAATCTAATCTGTTCTGCATTTCTGCCTCGGAAGGTCTCGTCAGGATGGCGGTCGTATTCGGGCGAGTCGCTTACGCCTGGATAGTAGGTGCTGAATCCCGAGCAGCAGAAGGAGCGGTCTATCAGGTTTCCCTTTCCGTCGTACATTCTTTCAGAAAGACATTCGCGGTCGTAGTGCAACAGGCCCATCGGAATCTCCGAGATATAATAGCAGAAGGTGTCGCGCGGATAGTCGTCCTCCCGCTTCATCTTTCTGCGATATTCTATGTCCTGGTGCATCAGCCTCTCTGCCTCCTCAAGGGTTGTGGCGAAGGCCTGCGGACAAAAGTTGCTCACCTTATATTTGGGATAATGCGAACGCTTCCCCTCTTCCAGCTCTTCCGTCTCTAATACTTCGAGCTTGAAGATGGCTGCCACATCCCGATGCTGCGGATGCTCAGCCAATTGCTTGAATTCGTCATAGGATAATTGTTTCATTGGAAGTATCCTCTTTGTCTTTGCTATTAATGATATTGGTATATTTTCTTGTATTCAGCACCATCGCAGTTGGTGATTTTGATTTCCAGCACCAATCCATCCAACTGATAGTCAGTCGGGATATTGATGGCACGTCTCGCGATGTCCATTTCGCAGAAGTTGCTGCCGTCCTTTTTGCAGAGCACAACGTCCAGATAGTCTGGCATATCCGGTATAGTTCCTGGCTCCGACATTTGTGGCTGCAACTCCCCAAACGCATCCTTCACATACTCATAGATTCCCCGAGTATATTTTTCGATGTCCACCCCTACATAGCGTGTATAGGTGTATTTGATAATGCATAAAGACATTTTACCTACCATATTATTTTGTTTTTTGTTTTTCCTCTTTGTCGTCGCTATGGTCCATCACTATCTGATAATACTTAAGCACTTCTCGCGTAACTTGCACATATTTTGTCGTTGATAACCTTTTATAAAAGAGGCGACCATAAAGATCGCCTCTTTTGTTCAGTTATGGTTGATTGGTTTACTCTTCAAATGTGTTATACAATTTCAAGATGTTTTCTGCAAACCAGTCTACCAATTCTCAGGCTGATTTCTCCAACGTATCAGTAACGAGCCACATCCATTTGCCTTCCTGTCTTGCACCAGGTTTCTGCTCCAAGTTAGGCAACTGAGAGAGAACATCATTCTTGGCAATGAATTCCTGCATCTTGGTTTTAGCATCCCCTCCACCTGTTGTGTAAAAACAAACTCTGGTTGTGTTATAGCGAACGCTGTAGCCACAGTCATAAGCAAAGCCTTCGTGGGTTGGCGAATTGAAGCCGATATACGGGCGACCCTTCGGGTTGTTAATATGTGACTGCACTTTGTCTTTTACTCTTTCAACTACTTTCTCCCAAATATTGTTGCACCATTCAACATTAGCCTCTGAAGCTTCGTTGCTGGCAGCAGGAGCGTCAGTAAAATCGCCTTCTGTCACAGGCTCGAATGGCATCTCACCCGAATTGTTTCGCTTTATCAACTCCATAAGATTCTCAAAACCATCCTTGCCGTAGTAATCCAATATAAGGTTACGTTCAAACTTTGTTACTGCATTGAGCACCTGATTGCGAGTTACGCCATAAACAAACTCACGACCTGCCTTAATCTCGTATTTGTCGACACTTTGATTATGCACCTTTGAACACTCCAGATAATACACATCGTTGGTCAGCAAGTCGCGGATTTTGTCATCCACATTGCCGCTCATTTCCGGATACTCAAACACATCTAAAAGCTGACACACCTCAGGGATGCCCGTACGAACCTCTTGATTGATTCGTCCCATAGCGCATTCCCATTTATCTTTACTGTCATCTGTCTCGGAGGTCTGACCGATTTTGAGCCAACCGCCGTCCTGCTGCTTCAACTCAGTATTCGAGAAATAATGAGAAGAAAGTCGCTTGGGACCGAATACGTAAATTAATGTTCTCTTCATAATTAATAGTTTTTTATGTATTCACGAATTTTTCTTTCTGCCATTGCTTTAGTCACAGCATATTTACTCTCACTTTCTTCTACGAAGAAATTAATCCATCTTACAACATATTTTGGTAGAATCATATTTTTATTATTTTCCTTCATTTTGTCAATTGTGTAGTATATAACATTAAAATAAATATCACAAGAACTTATCAAATCATTATAAAGATTTCTTTCTAACATAGAAAAGGCTTGGTCATAATCACCTTTATCTACAAAGGCTTTTGCCACATTGGTAAAACAATCCTTCGGTATTACGCCGTAGCCGTTATTAAAATCCCATTCACCATCTTGGTTAATCATAGCTGTCATATAATCTTTAGCCTCTTCTAATTTATCTTGTTGAATATATGCATTTATTATTACATTTACAGCTTCGCTCATTTCTGGTTTTTTAGAATTTTGAATAATGTAGGTCTTATTCTTTTCAACATATTCCCTTATGTAATCTTTAGCACCATCAAAATCATTATTAGCAACGCATTCTCTCACTTTTTGTGTAGTCTTAACCTGATCCTTATAAATAGGCGTATAGTAACTAGAACCAATTTTAAAACCAATAATAATTACTATAAGAGTCGCAATGCATGCAAGAATACAACGTTTTCTTTTTTTCTTTCTTTGGTTTTTTAATTCCGTATTTTCCGACTCTGTTTCTATCTCTTCAAGCAAGCGCTGTATCTTAGGATTGTTGCCATAGTACATTCTTGCTTGACGGACATAACGCTCCACCTCTGCTTTGCTCTTATCAATATCTTCTCCAGACTTGAAGTTTACCAAAGCTGACTCAAGATGCTCGATGATTTTCGCCAACTCCTTACTTGCCTCAGGTGTGATGTTGCCGCCACAATTAGGGCACTTGTCGGTCAGCTCAGGAATAGAGCTGCCACAGAAAGGACAAGTCTTGCCACGACGCTTGTTCTTGGCAGCCTCTATAGATTGTTGCATTTTCTGCTCCTGGGCATCTATGTAGAGGTCAACTTCATCTAAATTCAAGCCCAAAGCTTGTGCCTTATTCAGAAGGACCTGACGTTCCTTGGCAGAGATGATACCATCGGTGAGATATTCCTGAATGAGATCATCCAACTCCTTCGGAACAATTCTTTTCTCTGTTGTATCCATATTTTTTTTTGTATTTACTATTGATGCGATATTTTTCGCTTAACTATAATTATATATATTATCATTAGTGTCCAGTTAAAATCAGGACACTAAAGATAATTAGTGGTTTAATATTTCTAATTATTATCTGAAGGATGTCGTAGATTTGACTTAATCGCGATCGCGATCATATTCTGATTTTAAAGCAGAGAAGTCACGGCCCCTTTTCTTAAATGCTTGTTTTAGTGTTTGATAACTTGAAGCATCTTTCCAAGAAAGATCATTATTTATCTTTGATCTAAAAGCATTTCCGACTTCTTCTGCTTCATCTAAATCTCCTTCTTTTATATAGGCATTAATTAATGCTAAATACATAGCATCATATTCTTGTACAATCGCACTTGTTCCTATTCCTTTATATAATTCTCTTGGAACTGAGACACTTATTAACTTTGCTTTTGCCTTATCAAGTTCGCCATTATTTACAAGCTCCACAACTTCATTTCCAAGTTCTTGAACCTGTTCCTTAGCAGCATTGTACAATCTTTGCTTCTCTTCTTTTTCTCTTTCTGAAGAATTAACAAAATAATAACAAAGACCAAAAAGAACCAGTACAAAGATGGCTGACATTATTTTTCTCATATTTTTAAAAACAAAGTTCAGCCAGTACTTCTTTTTAGCATCTGCCTCTGCTGCTTCAGATTCCGCCTCAACCTCTTCAAGCAAACGCTGTATCTTAGGATTATTGCCATAGTACATTCTTGCTTGACGGGCATAACGCTCCACCTCAGCTTTGCTCTTATCAATATCTTCTCCAGACTTGAAATTTACCAAAGCAGACTCAAGATGCTCAATGATTTCCGCCAACTCCTTACTTGCCTCAGGTGTGATGTTGCCGCCACAATTAGGGCACTTGTCTGTCAGTTCAGGAATAGAACTGCCACAGTAAGGACAGGTCTTGCCACGACGCTTGTTCATAGCAGAGGCTATCGCCTGGTCAGCCTTCTGCTGCTGAGCATCAATGTAAAGGTCAACCTCATCTAAGTTCAAGCCCAGAGCCTGTGCCTTGTTCAGAAGAACCTGACGTTCTTTGGGAGAAATGATACCATCAGAGAGATACTCCTTGATAAGGTCGTCCAGCTCCTGCGGTATTGCACCGTTCTTCTTTGTAGCCTGTGCTTCCATCTCCTTCTTGCGTTTCGCAAGACGACCATCAAGCACAAGTTCAAACTCGTCGAGGTCTATGCCCATAGCCTCGGCTTTCTTAAAGAGAATCTGTTTCTCTTTGTCTGTTAGCACTCCATCTGCCAGTGCAGCAGTGATGAGCGCTTCTAATTTTTCGTTGTACATAGTAAATATTTTGTTATTAATTTGAATTTAAATTATATGTCTATTAATTATGCTTTTCGTAGAATCTTGCCTCAAGCACCATTTCCACCTCATCAGGATCTTCTCCCTCCATGACAGCACGACGCAGAACTATCTCCTTCATCTTGTCGGTCAGCTCATCATTCTCTGCTACAGAATTGATAAGATCCTCAAGACCATCCGAGAAGAGATTGCCGGGCGACTTTACTATCTGAGGCTTAGCGATTGATTCTGACTGACTTTCTTCTTCATTATCATCTTCATCTTCTTCTACCTCGATATCTACGTCCTCTGTATCTTCTTCTCCGTACTCGTCATCTTCTTCATCTTCATCATCGCTCATGTCCTCCGGAAGTGGTAACGGAGTCTGTGGTTCGTACGGACCATAGAAGTCAAGCATGTCTTCTGGCATCTTTCTTAGTTTTATTTCAGAATCGGTTCTCTGTAAAAGTTGCGCATAGTATGTGTACAGTTCCGCTGGCACATACAATGTCTCCACGCTATAACTCAAAGATTCTAAATCCGTAATCTTATTAGTATAAAGATACAACTCGGATATAGTGCCATCTTCTATTGGATATCCCAATTTCTCCACCGAATTCGGAATAAATACTCTCCTTACTCTCTTGCCACCTGCGAAGTTGTCGCCAACAATCTCCACTCCTTTAGGAATTATTACTTCTTTAATTCGATCACAGCCAGATAACAATTCATCTGGTATTTCCTTGAGTAATGTTACTTTAGAGAAATCCACCTCTTCCAAGTACTTCTCCTTTTCATAGAAAACACAACCCGATAATTTTTTCAAGGTAGAAGGGAAAACGACTTTACGAATTCCTTCATATCCATCCAAAGACTCATCATCAAGGGATGTATATCCTTCGTCAATAGTCAACACACCATCTTCGAATGTCCCCAACTTGATTTTAACATTTTCGTCATCAGATTTGTCATCATCAGTATTGAATAGGTCATGTTTGGTTTCTTGCAAATTCTTCAAGGCCTCGTTCTTTACATCTTCCAGACGTTCCCCAACAGTCTTTGCAATATCATTGACCATTTTTTTGAATATTCCCATACTATAACATCTTTAATGTTTGTTACTTTTGTTTTTAACTATTTGGAAACTTTACATCCCCGGCATCTGCGGCGGCATTCCCGGCATCTGCGGAGCTGTTCCTTGGAACAACGGAGCGAGTTCTGCCACGTTGCCAGCAAATTCCCATTGCGCCATGCCGTTCTTCCATACGTACGACTGCTGGGTGAGCTGACCTTGCTGAACGAGCTGCTGCAGCTTCTGCCAGTCACACGGACCATACTGCTGACCGTTTATGCCGATGAAGTATTGCACCTGAGGAACGGCTCCCTTACCTGGCATCTGCGGCGCACCACCCATGCCCGGCATCTGCGGAACGCCACTCATCTGCCCCATACCGCCCATAGGCTGCTGACGGAAGGCATTGATGCCGTTGTCCATAGCGTTGTTCAGCACGCCGGCATTGAGGTTGGCTTGGTGAGCACCCATAAAGGTCTGCTCGGTCTGCAGGCGAGAGGCACGCTGCATCTCCTCACGCTGAATGCGCATTGTCTCGCGCTGGTTCTCAAGGTTCATGCGCTGCAGTTCCTCCTGACCGCCGAGGTCGAGTTCCTGCTTTCTGCCCATAGCGTCCAGATTAAGAGACGACTGCTTGCGGAGCATGTCCTGCTGCAGGTCGTTGTTGAGGTTGAAGTTAGAGATCTGGGCATTGTGCTGAGCCATCATGCGCTCCTTCTCCAAGTCGGCAGTAAGGGCTTTCAGCTCGCGATATCCACGGCTCTCCTTGTCGATATTGATGCTCGTGATGTCGAGGCTGCGGATGGTGATGCCGAAGAGCTTCTCCACCTGCGGCATTACACGCTGCTGCACCAGCTCGCTTATCTCCATTATCTTGCGCTCAATCTGAACCACCGGAATCTGAGCGTCTATAGGAGCATTCACCACCACGCTCTTGATGAACTTGGTGAGCTGACCGCGAAGCTTGTTCTTGAAAGTCTCGTCGCTGTAAGCCTCGTTGCGGTTAACGCTATGGAAGAGGTCCATATCCTCAATGGCATAGACAATGGCACCGTGTACAGCCACTGGCACACCATAGTCTTGCAGACGCGGGTCGAAAACGTCGAAGTAAGGAATGGCAAAGTTCACCTGACTGCCCTTGCTCAGATTGCTGAGGTTGGTCAGATTGGTCTGTTCCACTTTTCTTGCAGCCTCTTCCGCTGCCTGTCTCTTTTCTTCTTCCACTTCGCGGGAAGACTTAAAACCAAAGAATCCCATAATATTATTTCTGTTTTTAATTATTATTACTTAGATTTCGCAAGCGAAAGTAGTTATTGGAAGTTATTGGAAGATAACTCGCTTCGCTCGTGAAGTTAATGGACAAATGTCCTATTGTTTAAGCAATAAAGCTATTGTCCGTTCGCTCGGCTTTGCCGCTTGCTTAAGCAAGAACTTCTTGAACGACCAAAGGGAGTGATAACTTCTTTAATCCCATTAACTTCTGAACTTGCGAAAGTTCAATTTTTTAGTTGTGTAAATTCTCTTTGTCTTGCCCTTCGCATCCACCTCCACAAAGGTGTCGGCACCATACTGTCGGTTAGGGTCATGATAGTTGAACGAGTAGCCCATCTCGTAGTTGCCGTCGATGGTGGGTCGGCTGAATTGATCAATGCTGTCCAGCGTCTGCGGGTTCAGTCCCAACTGCCGATAGAGATGCTGTTCCACCATCGTTCGGATGGCGTTCAGGTTGTCGTCCACATATCCGCGTATCTGGTCGATGAGCGACTGGCTGTTCATGTCTTTCTGCATCAGGCGCTGGCGCATGGTCTTCCTGAGCGGCATGCCGTCTGCCTTTACTGCGGCTGGCGGCATGGCATCGTTACGCAAAGCCGACTCAATGACATGGTCGCTGCGACGCACATTAAGCATCGGATTGCCATAGAGACAGAACATCAAGGCAGTGCTCATAGAGAAGCAGTCGTCCTCTATATTGCGGCACATATTGAAGTAGTCGCACTTGGCTTGCAGCAGGGCCTTGCCTCCCGTCATTCCCTTAAACTGATAGAGAGGATAAAGGCGCATAAGCACCTCGCTGCCCGTACCCGGATTGAGTATCAGCTCGCGCACCTCGTCGGTCTCTCCGCTGCTGAACATAGGCACTGACACGAGCGAACCGGTATAGAGCAATACGCCTCCTCCATAGAGGGCGCTGAGCAACATCGAGTCGTTGCGTTCATAACCGGCATATCGTGCACCGAAGCATGCCACGGTGTTGAACACCCTTGCCTTGCCATGGCTGAGAAGCGAAGGATTGAAGGCTTCTGCCTCGCTATAGAATCCGCACATTCCCTTTGCGTCGGCACCATGCAGATTGAACATCAGCATGTCGGCATTGTCCAGAGACTTGCAGTAGATGCCGAGACTTTCGGCGTCTTGCGTCAGCAGCTTAGGACTGATATACATTCCGTTGCGTATGAGTTCTGGGTCGTCGTTGCTGTAAAGCAGCGGAAGGTGCTGGGTCATCGTGCAACTGGCAGGAATCCAGTCGCGATTGCTTATCATCAACACATTGCCTACGGGTATTCCGTCGCTATACATTCCGCTGATATTGAAGTAAGCTCCTATGTCGCTTCGTATATTCGTACTAAGCTTTCCGTCTTCCAGCGGCAGTCGAGCCACATTGTTTCGGGCGCATCCTACGGTGAAGTCAGAGTCGCGATTGTCCAGCAGGTCCACGATGTAGGTGCCTTCAAAGGCATAGCATGTGTCGGTGGGAATACGTTCGCTGCCATACGGCCACGGGTCTTCCACACGCGGAATAGGAATGACGTCGTCGCCACCTATTATAAACAGATGCAAGTCGGCACCTGCTGTCAGCTTGTTTTCGGCTATGCAGCGCGACACCGCCTCGTTGCATTCTATCCATGATGGAGGCTCATTGGCAGAGTCCATTCCGTATTGGGCAATGTCGAGGAATGTCCAGTACATCCGCTGGTCGTAGGCGTTCTGTATGAAGTCGTTGAAGACGTCATACACGTCCTGCGTGCTGCATCCGTATTTTCTTGCCAGGGCATTGGCGTTGGTAAGGATTATGCCGTAACGGGCTTCCAAGGCATCGGCTACGGGCTGAGGAGCCGACTTGCTTTGTCCCGGCATCGGCGGCACAGCAGAAGCTTTCGGCATCGGCGGAGGAGTAGCAACTCCCAATCCCATGTTGTTGGCAGCTTGCAGAGGATTGAAGCCACGCATCTGGTTGAGCTTCACGTTCTGCGCATTAAACTTCGGCATGGGTGGAGGCGTTGGCATCTGCGGAGGCACAGCCATCTTGCTCTTCTCCTTGGGTTTTAGCTCGGCAAGGGTGGTGTCGCAATAGAACTGATACCATTCTTCGGGCTGTGGCTTGTCCTCAAGCATCTCCTTCACGGCGTACCACAAAGCACCCAAAGGCTCGCTCATTCCGTTCTGCACGGCTTGGTCGAGATATTGCAGGGTCTGCTGTCGGTAGTAATCCTGCTTGCCGTTCTTGTGATAGTCGGCAAGATTGTCAAGGGCCATCAGCAGGGCGATGTCACCTTGCGGACAGCCGAAGCCGCCCATTCTTGGCAGGAGCACGGTGGCATTGTCCACGTTGCCTGTCTTGATGAATGCCACATGCGCCCAGAAGAGTTGCCAGTAGTTGTCGGTACGCGAACCGAAGAAGGCAAGGGCGCACTTGTCGGGATACATCGAGGCAAGCAGCAGATGATAGTAGAACTGGATGTTGTTGTCGCCCGTCATCACACGAGCCAACTGCTCCAGACCATTAAACTTGCGTTGCAGGATGTCAGTATGGTTGGTCTGTATGGCATTAAACACCTCGTTAAGTGTCTGCTCTGCCAAGAACTCGTTGCCCTTGCTGCCTTGCATCACGCTGATGTTGCGGCGCACCTGGTCGATTATCTGCGAGGCACGCATCGGAGCTATTTGCCATTGTATGCTCAGCTGATTCAGCTCAGCCAAACGCAGATTGTCCAGCTTGCCGTCCACCAGACGTTCCTGCACGGCTTCGAGAAAGAGGCGTTCGTTCTGCTGATAAATCTCAGTCTGCGTCTTCTGCGCCTCATATACAGTCTTGTTGTTCACCGTACTGTTGTTGGTGGTGTTGGTCGTGGTGGTATAGTTGTTTTGCGTGTTGTGCGAGTCGGTATGTATTCCGCCTACCACAGCCGCGTCGCCATCAAGTTTTATGTCGCTCATAGTCTTTCTGATTTTTAGTTTTTACCATTGAAACGGAGCACCACAGTCAGGGCAGCATGGTGTGCCTTGCGCTATGCGGATAGTGTGTCCGCAGTTGTAGCATTGACATTCTATCAAGTCCTGCTGAGGAGCTGCTTCTTGTGGAGCTTGCTGCTGAGGAGCTTGCTGACTGGCTGCATTGCCGCCTATTCCTCCGTTAAAGGCGTTAAGGTTGTTGGCAGCAGCCGAGCTTACCTGCGAGATGTTGTTTATTGCCACATCCTGAGTATGGTCTACGCGTTCCTGCTGTCGGCGGTTGTCGGCTTCCAGCTGGCTTATGCGCTGCTGTTGCTGGCTTTGCTGTGCTCCGCTGATGCCAGTGGCAGTATCCTTTATCATGCCAGCCATCTTCATCATCGCCTCCATCTGTGCATTGCTGTTCTGCTGCTGCATCTGTAGCATCTGCTGCATCATGGTTTCCTTCTCGGCAGCACTCTTTCGCAAGGCTTCGGCTTCCTTAGCGCCGTTATAGGCATTAGCCATTGCCACCTGAGCCTCTGCGGAGAGATGCGACAGCTGTGCGGCACGTATCTGCTCGTCGGTCATATTGGCAAACAGGTTGTCGCGATTGATCTGCTCGTTGCTCTCGATGGTGGCTATGTTCTCTTCGTGCTGATATTTCTGCTGGTCAATCTGAGCCTGCATCTGCGCCATCTGCTGCAGCTTGTCCATCTGACGTTGGTGACGATTGGCTTCCAGCAGGTCGTCGTCCATCTTCTCCTGACGGTTGCGCTCGTAAGCAAGGCGGTCGTCTTCCAGTTTCTCGTTGCGTGCAAGCAGATGGTCTTCCTTATCTATTTCGCGCTGGCGCATGAGTTGCTTGAAGTCATAGTCATCTTCTTGGGTCTTGCGGTCACGCTGGCGGTTGTATTCCTTTTCCTCCTGCATCCACTGGCGCTCACGTTCTTCGTCTTCGATGCCCCAGTTGCGGCGGCGCTCCAAGTCTTCGCGTTCCCAGTCATGGTCGGTGCGCGAGTCGTCGAGAGCCCATTCTGCTTTGAGACGGGCAGCGTCGATGTTCTGCTGACTCTGTATGCGCATTATCTCCGTTATCTCCTCACGCGGGATTCGCTTATGTGCAAGTTCGTCTTCGAGCACCTCCATCTCCTCCTGCTTAACGAGGCGGTTCTTACGAAGGTCTTCCAAAGCCTCGAACTCTTCCTCCTCGGTCTTTGCCTCACGTACGCGCTTCTGGCTTTCGAGCATCTGCACAAACTGGTTGAGCTCATCGTCATGCAGAAGCTGGTCCATATTGAGTTTCTGGAGAGCATGGCGCAGTTCCTCAGCATTTTTTGCCGAAGCTATCTGCTGTGCATTAGCCTCCACCTCCATACGGTTGCGGAATTCGCCCGTGCGGTGCATATAGTCGAGCTCCTTCTCCGTATTATATAGCTGGCGTTCCACCTGACGGAAACGTTCAAAGTCCTTATTGTTGTCGGTGATGTTCAGCACCTGAGTGCATTCTATGCCATACACCTGCTGATTGATGGTCTGACGTATATGTTCTTTCAGAGCGTTGACCATGTCGACGGTCAATCCGCCTTGTTCGTAGTTCTGATTGCGAAGCTCCTGTCGCAGCAAGGTCTCTACGGTGCCGTTTAGCATCTGCTGCAGCTCCCTTGTGGTAATGCTGTTGCGGTCGGCGAGATAATTGGTGGCAAAGGTATGGATGTCATTGACGCTCATCTGGAGCGACACACCTATCTGCACATCGTGCATGCCCATCGGTATGGTGTAAGGTTGGAAGGCAAGTTCGCCGTCCTCGTTAATAGCACCGCCGAATATGAGAGTGATGAAACGGTTGCTGACTATATAAACTGACAGGATAGGTGGCTGAGTGATGCGAGCCAAGATGCGGGCATAATTCAGCTGACGCTTCTTGGCTTTCTCCTTCTGCTCACCCTTCTTCTCGCCGAAGATGATACGACCGAGCCAACTGAATCCTCTGCCCACTTCGCCCACGACGCCAAGTTCGCGGAATGTGGGCTGAGCCTGACGCTTGCGGTCGCGCTCACGCTTTTCGGCTTCAGCCATGTCTTTCTCTGCCTTATCAATAGCCGCTTTAATGGCAGCCTGCTCCTCTTCCAACGACTTATAGAATAGGTAGGCACCAGCCGAAAGTGTTGAAACCAGCTCACCATTAGCAAAGATGATGGCTGTGCAACCCTCCTGTACAATTATTCCCTTGAGTTTTTCTATCTCGTCGAGTTCGCGCTCGCTTATCTTGCGGGCTATCTCGCCGGGCTGAATGTTCCAGATGGTTCTGCCGCGCACCACGTCAACACCATCTACTGCCTCCATACTGCGACGGTCACGACTACGCTCTGCCTCGCGTTCGGCAGCCATCTGTGCCTGTTCAGCCTGCTGCTGCGCGTTTCTTGCCTCGCGTATTTCGGCACGTCCCTCAGCAGTCTGCTGATTTATGGCCTGTCTTTGCTCTTCGGCTATCTGACGATTGAGCGCACCACCTGTCACGGCGTTAGCCACAGAACGCACGGCATTTGTAAATATTCCCTTGCTGGCTTGTGGCGATTGCGGAGTAGGGGCTTGTGGCATAACCGGTCGCTGTGGTTGAATCGGGCGCTGAGGCATAACCGGTGCTTGGGGACGCACGGGCTGGGGCGCCGTCGGTTGCTGAGGTGCCTGAGGTTGCAAGCTGACGGGTTGTCCACACTTGGTACAAAATTTCATTCCTGGTTGTAGCGTTGCGCCACACTTTTTGCAATATGTCATAATAGTTATTATTTTTAAGGTTATGGGACTGACTTATGAATTTAGAATACGGAACAAGCGAGAACAATAAGAACGAAGGCGACGAAAATAAACCAGAAGAATCTGACGAAGCATCCAATACATCCAGTGATTCCACTACCTAAGAAGCCTCCAAATAAACCCAACAATTGAACACCCCAGCCCAAGAGGCCAAGTACAACAAATAATATAATTCCTATAAGAATAATCAGTAATATAGCTCCCATGTTATAAAAATTATCATTAAGTAAGGAGCAAAGTTATCAGATATTTATGACCTGTACAAGTCCATAATGGTTCACAAATGAAAATTATACAGACAAGGTAGTCTATAAAAACAACTAAGGCGTTAAAGTAATCGTTTCGTCAAAATGAAACAGACTGCTTTAACGCCATATTATAACAATAAAAACTATTTTATTAATTTAAGCTGAAAGTAATTGATACTTGAAACTTCACTGGAACAGGCTTTCCATCCTGCTTACCTGGTATCCATTTGGGCATAGCCTTTACAAGACGTAATGCTTCTCTGTCAATCCAAGGGTCAACACTTCTTCCTATTCGCACGTCGGTGAGGCTACCATCTGCCTCTACTTTAAACAATACAATTACTCTACCTTGAACTCCATTTTCAGCAGGAACACTTGGATATTTAAGATTCTCTTTAAGATAAGCCACTAAAGCCTTCTCACCACCAGGAAACACAGGCATCTCTTCTACAACTTGGCTTGATTTGGTTTCCTCAGTTTCTTTAGCCTGCTGATTTGACTGACTAAAAGCATGAGAAGTAGCGAGCACACTTAGAACTGCAACAAAGAAAAGTTTTATTACTACGTTTTTCATTTTTTAATAATTATAATAGTTATAGTTTTATGATGACAAAGTTAATGGATTTTTATTTTACAAACAAGTCCATAGTAGTTCATAGACAAAACTAAATAGCAGGATGTACGCTTCGGAATATATAGCGTAGGTGAAGGAAAATATAGATACATAAAAAAAGGTCTCCAAAGTCGTTAGACCTTGAAGACCTCAAGTAAAGAAGGCAGCCACCTACTCTCCCGCATTGCATTGCAGTACCATCGGCGC
>OWJF01000915.1_pt1 | contig 14059 bp, 5 predicted proteins | sample 1732941 | NCBI WGS metagenome assembly OWJF01 (sample SAMN05065770, study PRJEB22554) | human gut metagenome | biome: ENVO:2100002; feature: ENVO:00000062; material: ENVO:00002003 | host: Homo sapiens | place: USA
CAAAGGCAGAGGTTTCTCCAAAGGCTAAGATTGGAGACAACTGCAAGATATATCCTTTCGTCTATATCGAGGACGACGTGGAAATCGGTGACAACTGCGTCATCTATCCTTTTGTGAGCATCATGAATGGTACTCGCATGGGCAACGGCAACAAGGTGTTCCAAGGTGCTGTGGTAGGTGCGCTCCCTCAGGATTTCAACTTCAAGGGCGCCAATAGCTTCGTTGTCATCGGTGACAACAATACCATCCGTGAGAACGTGGTCATCAACCGTGGTACTTACGAGGGTGGCAAGACCGTGCTTGGCAACAAGAACTTCTTGATGGAAGGTGCGCACATCTCTCACGATACAGTGATTGGTGATGGATGTGTATTCGGTTATGGTACTAAGATTGCCGGCGACTGCGAGATTGGCAATGGTGTCATTTATTCTACTTCTGTAGTGGAGAATGCCAAGACTCGTGTCGGCGACTTGGCAATGATTCAGGCTGGTACCACCTTCTCCAAGGATATTCCTCCTTACATCATTGCAGGTGGCAAGCCAGTGAAGTATGCCGGTCCTAACAGTATTATCATGGAGGCAGCCAACATCGGTGAGAAGGTGCTCAAGCACGTGGCTAATGCCTACCGATTGGTATTCCATGGTCAGACATCACTCTTTGATGCCATCAACCAGATTAAGGACCAGGTGCCAGATGGTGCTGAAGTTCAGAATATCATCCATTTCTTGGAGACCTCTGAGAAGGGTGTCATCACCAAGTTGTAGGATGTCCAAGCGAGTTGACTCTCGCATCAATCGAAATTTTTCAGTAAAATTTAAAGTCATACCTATTTGAATTTTACTCAGTATATGGAAAGAGCTGGCCGTGAGGTCGGCTCTTTTTTCATATCTGTAGAGCAGGGGGAGGACTCGCTGCTAGGGGAAAAATCGAGAGCTATCGAGAGAAGATGATGTTGATACCGAGAGAAATAGTCTATTCTTGTAGGGAAAGAAGTTTGTTCTTATAGAGGAAGAAGTTTGCGAGAGCGTAAGAAATCTCCATCCAAAGCCTTTGAATGCAGATACAAAGCCTTTGGATGTGCATCCCAAGCCTTTGGATGTAGATACAAAACTTTGTGATATAAACTTCCCCTAGACTCGTCAACAATTGGCTCCCTATGCGGTAGGAAGTTCTTGCCTATGTGACATGATGTTTGTCAAGGTTTAGTGACTTTAGGACAGCATGGCGAGGAGAAGTTTTTGCCTATGAGTGAATGAACTTATGAGTGCATCCACTTTATATATGTGGCATGATAAATAGCAAAAGCGAAAAATATGAGACTAGTGCTTTTAGGAGCTGTTTATTTATTGTTCATTGTTTTTCTTGCATATAAACATTATGAATATCCATTTTCGAGCGTATTAGGCAAAAACTCTCTCAAAAAGTTGGTGGTTTGGGATGTTCTTCGTAATTTTGCAACATTATCAACAAGTAATATGAAATATTATGAAGTTTAGTTTACCATTACTAGTTACAATGCTGTTGCTGCAAATTACAACAGCCCAAGCCCAGGAATCAGCTATAAAACTTGGCGTCCGTCTCGGTGTTGGCATATCAATGTCTCCCAAGATGGGTGACATTCTTGTCCCTGAGGACTATTATTCCAATTACTCATTCAAGGACAACTGGCAAGTCATTCCAAGCCTTGCAATCCTCATGCAGTACCACCGTCCTGGCGATGCCATTGGTGTGGAGGGTGGCCTTGCCTTCTGGCAGAGATCCGGCAAGCTTACGTACGATGACAACCAAAGTCTCCATTATACAGTAACCCCACGCTACAGTCACCTTGGACTCTTCGCCATGCTGAAGGCTTACCCTTGGAAGAAAGGGCTCAACCTTTCCATAGGTGGAAGGATAGGAGCTGTATTGAATGAGAAGGGAATTTCCTACGCCAGCAACCAGGAGGAAGAGCGTTTCTCGCAATATGGATATCCATCGGTTGGTGAGACTGAGAGATTGATGAGGGAGAAACTGAGCGGCAGGATGGACATCTCCGTCGGGGGTGGTGTCGGCTATGAGATTGGCAGCCATTGGTCCGTGGACTTTCGATACTTTTATGGATTGCAATCCACTGTCGAGACCGAGACCAATGACTTCGGTTGGGCGGAGAAGAACATCCATAGCCACAACTTGGAGTTAACAGCATCATACCTTTTTAACCTCTAAAAAACTCCAGAACATGAATGACCAAGAAAAAAAACGCATAAGCATATCTGTCGCAGCGTTGCTGGCAGTGTTGGTGGCTGTCACCGGACTTTTTAAATGTTCAGATGACAGTGACTTACCACCAAATGACGTGACCACTATAGAAAAGGTGACTATGCCAGTTCACACCGAAAAGAAACAAAATGTCTTTGCCCAATCTAAGGAAGATACGCTTTCCCAAATTGCTGGAAAGCAACAGTCTCCAAATTGTCGTAGGCATTACGAAAACTCGTATGTGGTCAAACACCAAATGCAGTCCCAGTTGGAACCGAGTGACAGTGCCCAGTTCACACCCCCCATTCCATCCACCCATATGAAAGAGACGCAGCCCAGCGAGGACTCGCAGAAGACAATACATAATGTCGCAGCAGTGCAGGATGGACAAGCAAGCGTTGCAGCAATTCATCACTCACATTTCCCCCATGGTCATATTTTCCGCATTGGGATATACGCAGGCTTGGGCTATGCCTCCGTGTCACACCTTGGTGGCATCGTGGAGGGCTTCGACATACGTCCCCGATTCTCCATGGATGAGCGAGGTATGGTGACACCGACCATAGGTCTTCAAGGCATCTGGCAGCATCAGAGGCTTGGGGCGGAACTAGGTGTCTCCTTCGTGCGCCTTGGTGGTAGACTGTCGGAGTACAAGTGGGACGATGGCATCCATGAGACGACAGATTTTCACTACGGCTATCTCATTCCACGCGTTGGGCTACGCATGTACGTCCTCCCTGTGCTGTACATGGGCGTAGGTGTGGGGCTTGGCATCTCGCTCGGCGGCAATGGCGTTGACTTTGGTGATGACAGCCAAGGCGAGGTTCATCGTCAACAGGCACAGTTGACCCAGGAACACTTGCGTGGTAGTCTGAGGGGCAAGGTTCTTACGCTTCCTTTTGCAAGGATTGGTTATCATAGCCCCGGCATGGGTCTTGGGCTTGCCTTGGAGTATGGCTTCGGGATTGGAGACCTCTTGAAAACCAGGGACAACGACTATGGGTATCACAACCCTGCCAATACCGCCCAGTATGTAACCCTGACCATAGGCTACGAGTTTACAATCGGAAAAAGAAAGAAATCGGAGGAAACAACAAGATGAGACAAATACAAAACATTGTTTTCTGTGCATTGAGCATGGCCTTTTCGCCAAGCCTGCACGCACAGACACCGGGTGGCGTGGGAATGCCTGCCGTCTGGCAGCAAGGACCATGCCTCCTGCGTACGCAATCCAATAAGCCGCTCAGCGTCGTGAGCGTCATCGACGGCAAGGTCTGCGCCTACACCACCTCTTCCGCCATGGGAGGAACCCTTCGCATGGGCGGCAAGCCAATGTCATCGACAGGGCATCCACAGGAGCACCTGGCATATGCCCGCGCCCTCTCCATGCAGGAGAGGCAGAGGGTGGAGAGCCACCTTGCCCTGCGTTACGGGATCACCCTTGGCGGCAATTACCTTGATAGCCATGGGAAAATCATCTGGGATGGGAATCGCAACAAGGCGTTCCGCCATCATGTGGCAGGTATCGCCCATGACGCAGCCTCGGGGCTGAAATTGCTCCATGGCGCAAGCTCGGAGGAGATGCATCCCCTTCAAGTTACCACTCAGACGCTTGCGGACGGTCAGAGCCTCCTCTGGGGCGATGACGGAGCACCTGCCGAGCTCGCCGACAGCAAGGCACATGGAAAGTGGGTCTTGCGGAAGTGGGTGTCCGAGTCCAGTTCCATGGCTGGCACGCCCATACGGATGTCCCTTGGTATAGCCCGACTCCGGCAGACTGGAATGGAGCAAGGCGAGGACATCTACCTCGCCATCGACCCATCGGAGACTGGCGATTTTAGGGCAGATGCGGTCAGGTATGTGAGGGGCGAGATGAATGAAGAAGACAGCGTTGTCTTCCATGGCATTGACGCAGGGAGCCTTCACTGTTTCACGTTCCGTGTGGCTGGGGAGATGTTCACCACGCTCAGCGTGGACCAACCTTCTCGTGACAGTGAGAGCATGGGCACAGCCACCATACTCGTTTCGGGTGGTGTACCTCCATACAGAATGTGCCTTGAGCGTGAGGGGCAGGCAATGTACGACCAGTCGTCCTCCGACACCTTGCGCAGCATAGGTGGACTAGTCGAGGGACGGTATAGCCTCCTCACCACGGACAAGCTCGGAAACGAGTACGGACATGAGTTCCAGGTGAGTGCGTCGGGCAATATGGAACTGCCCGACGACCTTCGCAACGCCCGATCCCTCCACGATGTTTTTTTCCTTGCCACGGAGGTGACACCCAACCCAACGGTGGACGGATACGTGCACGTCAGGCTGGAGACAGCCGCCGAATTTCCGCTCACAACCATCCTCTACACCGCAGCCGGCGAGGAAGTCGGCAAGTCGGAGTTTGGCGCAGGTACGTATTTTCGTACCACCGCCTACCTCCCATCCCCAGGCACGTATCTGCTCCGGATGCAGGCGGGCAACCATTCGAAAACAATAAAACTCATACGTAGATAAGCTCAGATGAAAGAAAAGTCTAGGAAAATGAAAAATAATGTCTATGGTCTGGTGACTATTGTGTTGGTCGCCGCCATAATCAGCTCATGTGGTGGCAGAAAGAGCCGAAGCGTGGTACGGTCCATGTGCCTCGGCAAGGATTCCTTACCCACAATGAGGTTACATAAGACTGAACATAAGTTGGATACCGCACATGTGACGGTCAGGAAAGCTTTACGACAAGACACGAAAGGCAGAAACACTCCTCCCAGCGTTGCGCATGCAGACATGGCAAGGCGCATGGTGTCCAAGTTCTTCTCCTGCTCGGACAGCGACACGCTGAGAGTTGGCAGGGCGCAGCTTGCCGTCCCACGTGGGGCGATGACACATGGCAGGACACTCAGCATAACGCCCTTGCGCAGGGGTGAGATTCCTCCCCTGCCGACCGGGCTGGTCAACGTTACCGGCGGTGAGGATGCGGACACGGTGGTCGGCTACCGTTTTTTGCCGCATGGCAACCATTTCGTCCATTGCCCAGCGACTCTCACCGTTCCCTATGACAGCACATTGATACCGAGCGGCTATACCGCCGCAGACATACATACCTATTATTATGATGGCATGAGCCGCCGCTGGACGTTGCTCCGAGGCAGGGGAACGGACAGGAAGAGGGCTGTCGCCATGGCAGAGACCACCCACTTCACGGACGTAGTCAACGGCATTCTCAAGGTCCCCGAGAGTCCTGAGACCTCAAGCTATGTGCCGACCGGCATCAGCGACCTCAAGGCTGCCGACCCAGGAGCCGGCATTCAGCAAATGGAGGCACCCATCGCCAACCAGCAGGGCACGGCTTCCATGGAATACCCCTTCGAGCTTCCCAGTGGAAGAGGTGGAATATCCATCAACGTAGGCTTGTCTTATTCCAACCAGGGAGGCAGTGGAATGGTGGGCTATGGCTGGAGCCTTCCCGTCAGGAGCGTGGACGTGGAGACACGATGGGGTGTCCCTCGCTTCGATTCAGAGGTGGAGAGCGAGTCTTACCTGCTCATGGGTGAGCGGCTTGGCGATCGGGCATATCGCTCGGCGACTATGCGCCCCCGTATGGCTGAAAGACATTTCCAACCTATGGTTGAGGGAAACTTCAACAGGATAATTCGCCATGGCTCGACACCTGCCGACTATTGGTGGGAGGTGACCGACAAGGACGGTACGACCTATGCCTATGGAGGAAAGGACGGTAAGGTGGACGACGCCAGTACGCTCACCGACACCCACGGCAACAGAATCAAGTGGGTGCTGACGAGGATTACCGACGTACACGGCAACTTTGCCTCGCTGCGTTACACGAAGCACGGCGGCAACCTCTATCCCGACCGATACACCTATACGGGCTTCGGTGATGAGGAGGGACTTTACAGCGTGGAGTTCGCCATGGAGCAGGATGCAAGACATGATGCCGTAAGTTGCGGTCGCCTCGGCGTGATGCAAGAGGACGCGGCGCTATTGCGCAGGGTGAGCGTGAGAAACGATGGCAACCTCCTGCGAGCTTATGAGCTACATTACAAGGAGGGGGCGTTCGGCAAGACGCTCCTAGCGTCCATTGACCAGCTTGACAGCCATGGCGATGTGGTCGCATCCCATTTCATGGACTACTACGATGACGTGGTGGACGGTTTGTTCACCACAGAGCCTGTGACATATACTTCTGAGAGTGACAACTATGGAAGAGCGTTTTCCCAAAACGTGGGACTTCTTGACGGAACCATTTCACTCCTGGGCGCAGGCACGGCCAAGGGCACCACCGTGGGTGGCGGTGTCATGGTGGGAGCTGGCTGGGGCCCTGCATCCGTCAACGCTGGTGCGTCCTACTCCCACAGCAAGGGTGCCAACGAGGGCAAGGCGGCCTTGGTTGACCTCAATGGAGACGGACTCCCCGACAAGCTGTGGAAAGGTTCCGATGGTAAGCTTCACTACCGCCTGAACCTCAATGCCGACGGCAAGCATCCAACCTTTGGTGAGGCTCATCTGGTGGAGGGAGTGAACTCATTCTCCAAGGGAAGCACGTCGAGCAACACCCTTGATGCCAATGTCGCCGTCGGTTTTGGCATCGCAAGCTCAGGCTATGCTGTCGGGAAGACCACCGAGGAGAGTAAGACCCAGGTCTATTTGCATGACTTCAACTCGGACGGACTCGTGGACGTGGCGGTGAACGGAACCGTCTATTTCAATCACAGTGACGGTAAGTCCGTATTCTTCAGTCCATCCAGCTCGGGAACGGACAACCCCATCGTGGATGGTGACTGTGCCATGGACTCCACCTTCCTGGTTGACTACAAGGTTCTTCGTGACAGCCTGGAGCGGCAATATCCACTCCATGATGCCGTCCGTCTCTGGCGTGCGCCGTTCGAAGGAACGGTAACCGTCACAGGCGATGTACTCAAGCCATCTTCCGAGGGGGATGGTGTGTCTCTTTCCGTGCAGCATGGCGACAGGGTGATATGGAAAAACGACAGGTTTATGGGCGGTACTCTCCGAATACCTGCTATGGACTTGGAAGTTAAGCCTGGGGACTTTTTGTTGTTCAGGTGTGGGGCGATATACTCAGGAGCAGGCGATGCAATCGACTGGCATCCGCACGTTCGCTATGTGTCCCTGCCCGTCCCGACCTATGCAGGCGAGGCGTTGACCGACTATGACAGTGAGGCTGACGCACTGATGGGCGAGGCCTCTACGGCACCCCTTTCGATTGATGGCAAGGTGGCATTTGAGGGAGCGTACGCCAAGGGAAGGACTAGCGATGACATCACGCTCTCGGTCGTGCGTACGGACAAGGCCGGAGTGCAGATCTTGGTTGACAGCCTCCTGCTGCCAGCCGACTCAATCGTGTCCGGTGTCTTCCGTGGCGAGTGCCAGTCCGTAGCTTCCGACAGTGCCACCCTTGATTTCATCGCCAGGGCAAACAGTCCGGTTGACTGGCACGCTGTCAGCTGGAATCCTGTCCTCAGGATGGACACGATGCGCTTCGAAATAGCCCCACAGCGAATAATCTACTCCAAGCCCATCCGTATGGCGGCTTCCACACTGGTGAGCCTACCGGCGGACACGGCATGGGGCAGTCGCCTCATCCTCGTTCCCCACCTGTCGGTGAGCCGTGAGTCCGGGGAGGACAGGGATTCGGCGGACGTACACCTCTCTCTGAAGACCGCTGACGGCACGTTCCTCTATGCTCGGACACTCGCCATCGGAAGTGACAACGCCCTCCATGGTGACAGTATCGTGCTTGACGTGTCCTCCATGCGTGGAAAGTTGTCAGGAAAGGAGATACAGGTTACGTTCTCCATCGCCAATGAACTGGCCTCTGCATCGGAGGCTGGAGTCGAGCTGTGCATGGACTCCACCATTTATGTAGCAGACTCGTTGGGCATTGGTCACGCCATGGGCAGCAAGGTCGTCACCGTGTCTAGCTTGCCGGCTTGTGTGTTCTCCTCATACAACCGTTTCGACTATGGAACTCTTTACCATGGCTGGGGGCAGTTCGCCTGGAACGGAAATGACGGCGCTTCCATCCGTGTCGCCGACATGAGGACGGCGGACACCAACGCCTACCTCCACGATGGAAAGTTGGATGAGGATGCCGTGGAGGCGAATGCCATTGACATCACGGAGCAGCGTTTCTTCACCATGGCGTACCAGTCATCCTCCCAACGCTATGTGAGTGCGACAGACAGCGTGTATGTAACTGGTGCGGTGATGCGCCCATCCCGCCTTGGTGAGGATGACATCGTCATCGACTCCGTGGACTATGCCACTGGCGGTGAGGGGTTGGCGGCCCCCGTGCAGCGCACGTTGACCAAGGGAAGGAGCAAGTCATACAGTCTGGGAGCATCTGCAGGTGTCAGCATCGGCGTGAACAGGAGTGAGTCCACCCAGGATTCCTATACCAAGGTGTCGCTTCAGGATATCAATGGTGACGGCTACCCTGATTGGGTGAACGACCATGATGGAAAGATACGGGCGCAGCTGACCTGCCAGACCGGCAGGTTGGGTGATGCCATGGACTATGCCGTGGAGGGTGCGCTCTCCAGGGGAAAGTCTAGTAACACGGGACTTGACATCGGAGCCAGCTTCGATGCCAAGGCATACTCCATCGGACAGTACTTCCAGTTTCCCAAGACATCGAAGGAGGCCGAGTCGTCCTCCCAGTCCACCGCTTATCCGTCCGATGCCGAGTCGGCAGGCAATGCCGGCAAGGTCTCAGAGAACGGCTCGTGCAGTGCCAGTGGCAACTTCTCCAGCGGCGAGACCATGACGGCGAGGGATTGGAGCGACCTCAATGGTGACGGTCTTCCCGACATGGTGTCCTCGGACGGCATGGTGCGCTATGGACTCGGCTACTCGTACACTGATGCTATGGCGTCGGAACTTCCAGGCACAGACCGCAGCGTGAGCAGCAACCTGGGTGGTGGCAACGGCGTATGCATTCCGGTGTTGGGCATGTTCAGCATCTCGAGTGGTATGAACGACACGCAGAGCCTCACCATGGGAAGGGGCATGCTCGCCGACGTCAATGGCGATGGTCTTCCCGACTACGTGAGCCAGGAGGTCGATGGAAGTCTCTCGGTCACCCTCAATCGTGGTGATGGCTTCATGGAAAAATGGGATATGGGCGGTCGCACTGCCATGTCTGCCAGCGTTGGTTCCTCCCTCGCCTTTTATGGCAGCGTGGCCTATACCATCCGCATCCCACTTCCGTTTGGGTTCCGCATCAACATTACCCCAAGTGTCCAGGCCTCGCACAGCGAGAGCGTCAGCCGCACGACGGCATCTCTCATCGACATGGACGGCGATGGCCTTCCGGACCTTGTGTGTGCCAATGGCGAGAATCGCCTGCTTGTTTACCGCAACCTCACTGGCAGAACCAACTTGCTCAAGTCTGTGACCCTCCCGTTCGGGGGAAGACATCTCGTCGAGTACGCCCAGACGGAACCAAGCCATGACTTGCCAGGCAGAAGATGGGTGATGTCAGCGGTGGAGACCGTTGGTGGATATGCGGAGTGCGGAGCCACCAGGACAAGGATGGAATTTGACTACCATGGTGGTTACCAGGATCGCAAGGAGCGTGAGTTCCTTGGCTTCCAAGAGGTGGTGACAACTGAGGTCAACACGCTTGATGGTGATAGACCATACCGCAGGACTGTGCGTGTGTACGATGGGGTTAGGGACTATTATACCCACTCGCTTCTCACTTCGGAGACCTTGTATGATGCGGACGCCAACAAGTTGCATGGCACATCGTATTCCTATGACTTGCGTGACCAGCAGTCCAGTGAGTCGAAGTTCCCAGCATTGGTCAAGGTTGAGGACATGGAGTATGACCCTGGGACTGGTGTGAGCATGGGCACGAACGTGGAGAATGACTACGATGGCTATGGCAATCTCACCTTCTACAGGCAGACCGCCATTGGGCATGAGTTGGAGGCAATCGTGGATTATCATGAGCTTGCCGACAAATACATCATCGGCGAGCCAAGTCACGTGGCAGTGTCAAGCGGTGGAAAGGTGTTGCGTGAGCGAACCAGCGAGGTCAACTCCTATGGTGACATGACGAGGCTGACGCTACGCAATGGTGATGGTGCTTCAGTCTATGACATGGAGTATGATGCCTACGGCAACATCACCAGGTTAACCAAGCCTGCCAACCATCGGGGACAACGCATGTTCCATGCCTATGCCTACGATGAGAGGCATCACTCCCTTGTGACAGGAGTGAGCGATGCCTATGGCTATAGCTCTTCAACATCTTATGATCCGTTGTGGAACTTGCCAACCTCCACCACTGATATCAATGGACAGCGCATGGAATACACGTATGACGTTGTGGGCAGGCAGTCCACCGTCCGTGCGCCTTACGAGATAAAGTCTGGCAGACCGTTCACCATCAAGTTCGAGTACAATCCTCGTGGCAGGATGGCGCATACCATCCACGACATGGGGAAAGGCTACATCGACACCTATACATTCGCCGACTCACTGATGGACGTGGTGCAAACCAAGCGTACTGGTGTGGTCTGGAACGGAACAACTGGTGAGAAGGTGTCTATCGTGTCTGGTCGTGAGGTGGAGGATGCCTTCGGCAGGAAGGTGGCGACGTATTACCCGACAACGGAGCCAGTCGGAGATATGGGCAGGTACAGCCACTCAGTGGGCGACCTGGAGATGACCACCGAGCATGATGAGCGAGACCGAGAGGTGCTTGTCACTCTGGCTGATGGCGCAAGGACTCAAACTGCGTATGCCATCGGCAACCGTGGCGGTGAGCCTATGCTTACGGCAACCTACACGGACGCTCTTGGCAGAACCTCTGAAAAATACTCTGACGTATTGGGCAGGGAGCGTGAGACCGTCCGTCATGCCGATGGTGCGGATGTAACGGTGAAAAAGGCGTATGACGCTCTGGGACAGCTTCTGGACGTGACCCATCCTAATGGGGCACACACCACTTATGCCTATGATGAGCTGGGACGGAAACTGTCCGTCGTGCATCCAGATGCGGGCAAGGTGGAATACACCTATGATGCCGCAGGCAATATGCTGACCAAGCTGACCGCCGAGTTGGAGAGGACGATTTCCTCAAAGGCTCCCATCACCTACACCTACGACTTCGAGAGATTGAGCGAGGTTCTCTACCCCGAGAACCTTTTCAACAGGGTGACCTACACTTATGGAAAGGCTGGTGACCCATTCAACCGTGCCGGCAGGATAGCCCTTGTGGAGGATGCCTCCGGTGGCGAGGCTTACAGCTATGGCAGGATGGGAGAGGTGACGAAGACCGTGCGAACTGTGATGGCGAGTCTCGCCGACGTGCGTACCTATATATATGGTGCGACCTACGACAGTTGGAATCGTGTTCGTACGATGACCTACCCTGATGGCGAGGTGGTGACCTATCACTATGATGCCGCAGGACAGGTGGAGAGTTTGACCAGCACGAAGCTTGGCAGGGAATCGACAATCGTTGAGAAGGTAGGCTATGACAAGGAGGGACATACCGTATATTCGAAACTCGGCAACGGCATGGAGACCACCTACAGCTACGACAAGGTGCGTGACCGCTTGGAGCGGATGGAATTGCAGGGCAAGGGCGGCAAGGTGATGTCGAATGCGTACAGCTATGATGCCGTTGACAATATCCTTGGCATGGAGAACTCTATCAGTCCTCAGTCCAATAAGGGTATGAATCCATCCAAGTTGGGTGGTACATTCTCCCATTCCTATCGGTATGACAAACTCGACCGTTTGGTGAATGCGTCTGGTAAGGCTAAGAATGCCAGCTATGTTATGGACATGGCTTACAATGTGATGAGTATGCCCCTGCACAAGTATCAGGAGGTGGATTCCTCATTGACGGCCCATAGCTACCGCAATGACTATCTTTATGAGGACACATCCCATCCGACTGCTCCGACGCAAATCGGCCATGAGCATTATACGTATGATGCCAACGGCAACCCAACGTTGGTGGAAGATGACAGCCTCGGTACGACTCGTCAGATGTTCTGGGACGAGGATAACCGTCTGATGGTCTTGTCGGACAATGGAAAGACAAGCCGCTATACCTACAATGCATCGGGCGAGCGTATTGTCAAGAGCCATGGCAATATGGAGGGAGTATATGTAAATGGTGCGCCTCAGCGTATCGCCTTCCATGAGACGGATGATTTCACGCTATATCCGGCGAGTATCTTGAGCGTGAGTCGGAATCGTTTCACCAAGCATTACTTCATAGGCAGTCAACGCATCGCCTCCAGGATTGGCGTGGGCAGATTCAATAACGTCTATGGCATCAATGGAAGCCGTGTCACTGCCGGACAGAAGGATTATGCGGCGAGGATGGGAGAGATAGAGGCGCAGAAGGAGGAGTATTACAAGAGTCTCGGTATTGCCCCTGGTGTTCCAACGATGAAGGGTAGCTATGGAGATCCTGAGAACACAGGTGTAGGATATAATTCCATCCTGACGGAATTGGGCAAGCATGATGTTCCTGAAAACTGGATACAATTGCCAAAGAACGATGGAAAGGGCAACTCTACAGGGAGTGGTGCAAATGCTACTCCTGGGGTTCCTATTGCTTGGGAAGACCCGAGCAATCCCGAGAATGCCCAACCTGGCTATGGCTATGTAGCTTGCGATACCACAGAATTGGAGGAGACCTTTTATTATCATAGTGACCACCTTGGCTCAACAAGCTATGTAACCGATGGAAATGGCAACATCACGCAGTATGATGCTTACCTGCCATATGGTGAACTGTTAGTTGACGAGCACAGCAGCAGTGAAGACTTACCATACAAGTTCAACAGTAAACAGTTCGATGAGGAGACCGGTCTATACTATTACGGTGCAAGGTATATGAACCCAGTCACGAGTTTATGGTATGGGGTGGATCCCTTAGCGGAGAAGTTTCCTGCTGAAAGTGTGCATACTTATACACATAACAACCCTGTTAAGTTTATAGATCCAAATGGTAAAGTTGCTTGGATTGCAGTTGGTGCTTTTGCTGGGGGATTAATAAATGCAGGTATTGCAGCATACCAAGGAAAACCCGCTAGAGAGATTGCTGGTGCTGCACTAAGTGGCGCTGTAAACGGAGCTCTAATTGCAAGTGGTGCTGGTTTTGTGGCAACAGCCGCAGGTGGTACTGTTGCATCTTTAGGAGAAACGTTGATAGGAAAAGGGCATATAAACAAAAGAGATGTTGCAGAAAGTCTTGTTAGTAATGGTGTAAGTGCAGGTATTGGTACTGGAGTGGGTAAAATTATAGAAAAAGGAGCAACAAAGTTGACGGCAAAGGTTGCAAATAAATATGCATCATCAGTTGTTCGTCAAGCTTTTCGTAAAGAAGTAAAAAGTGAAATCAAAAGAACATTGGGTACAACTTCTGGAAAATATGCAAAACAGCTTGCTAATAGAATGGTTAATCGAAGAGTGAGTGTTAATCGTCAATTTGATAGACATCTTGTCCTTTGGGGAAAACATGCCACTAATTACTCTGTACAAACAGCAATTGGCGTGGCAGCAGGAAAAATGACACCTTCAATGGTTTCATATGGTTATTCAATTTATAAAAGGTCTACTTCTAATGGCAAAAGATTTTAATATATATACATATCCTACCTGTCTGTCAAGGTTATTGATGATGCTAATACCATTTGCATTATCAGTAGATGATATTATGAATAATCCCCAAAGCGATATGCAAATAGCACTTTTGTTTTCAGTATTTATAATCACTGTCTCTTATACACATCTCCGAGCCCACGAGACTACGCTGCATCTC
>OWJF01000916.1_pt1 | contig 14054 bp, 8 predicted proteins | sample 1732941 | NCBI WGS metagenome assembly OWJF01 (sample SAMN05065770, study PRJEB22554) | human gut metagenome | biome: ENVO:2100002; feature: ENVO:00000062; material: ENVO:00002003 | host: Homo sapiens | place: USA
TGCGACCACCTGTTCCCAAAACAGGAGCGCTACCGGGCTGCGCTACACCCCGCTTTCTTCTCACAACGAAATTACTTCTTTGCAGTAAGCATCATTTCTGAATTGCGGGTGCAAAGGTACAACATTTTTCTTATTCCACCAAATTTTTCAGCAACTTTTTTTGTAAAAATATGCATTTATTCAGTTTTTTCCTAAAAAAAGGGCAACTTCCGAAGAAATTGCCCCTTTATACCTTATTATATATGGCGATTGATGAATTTTCAGCAACCGCATTGTTTTGCCATTACGCCTTGATGATGCCTTCCTCTACGAAAATCTTCTTCAAGATTTCAACAGCCCGTTCTACCTGCTCTCTTGTATGAGTAGCCATAAGAGCAAAACGCACCAATGTGTCCTGAGGAGCACATGCTGGTGGGATAACAGGATTGATGAACACACCTGCATCATAAGCCAGCTTGGTAACAACGAATGTCTTCTCTGCATCACGAACGTAGAGAGGAATGATAGGACTCTCTGTCTCACCAATCTCGAAACCTTCCTCACGGAAACGCTTCAAAGCATAGTTGGTAACATCCCAAAGATTCTCAAAACGCTCTGGCTCATTCTGAATGATGTGGAGTGCCTCAAGCGCTGCTGCTGTAGCTGCTGGAGTGTTGGATGCACTGAAGATGTAGGTACGGCAGTTGTGACGGAGGAAGTTGATGGTATCCTTGTCTGATGCGATGAAACCGCCGATAGATGCCAAGCTCTTTGAGAAGGTACCCATGATGAGGTCTACCTCATCGGTCAGACCGAAATGATCGCAGACACCACGTCCCTGCTTACCAAACACACCAAGGCCATGAGCCTCATCTACCATGATAGAGCAGTTGTACTTATGCTTCAACTTCACGATCTCTGGCAAGTTAGCCAAATCGCCCTCCATGGAGAACACGCCATCCACAACGATGAGCTTGATTGCATCCTCAGGAAGCTTACAGAGCACACGCTCCAAATCTTCCATATCATTGTGTTTGTAGTGAAGCTGGGTAGCGAATGAAAGACGACGGCCATCTACGATACTGGCGTGGTCACGATCGTCACAGATGATATAGTCGTTACGACCTACAACACATGCCAACACACCCTGATTTACAGAGAAACCAGTAGAGAAGCACAATGTCTCATCCTTGCCCATAAACTCAGCAAGCTCTTTTTCGAGCTGCACATGCAAATCGAGTGTACCATTGAGGAAGCGGCTACCAGCACAGCCTGAGCCATACTTGTCAAGAGCAGCCTTAGCTGCATCGATAACACGCTGATCATTAGTCAAACCCTGGTAAGCATTAGAACCGAACATCAGGATCTTGTGACCGTCGATGTCAGTTACCTCTGTCATCTGCTTACTTGTAATCTCACGGAAGTATGGATACACACCGGCTTCCATATACTTCTGAGGTACACGATAATTCTTGTATCTTTCTTGTAATTGTCCCATTATAATAGGTGTACTTTATTTCTATTTTAATTTATTTTCTAGTTTCAGGCTGCAAAGATACAAAAAAAGATTAATAAAACCGCTTTTTTCCTAAGAAAGTTTACTTTTATGCTTTTTTTAGTAGATATTTCTTGCCATTTTAGGGATTTTTATTACTTTTGCAATTTAAAAAACAATTTCTTGACTAAGATATGAAAAAAAAGATAGTTTTCATCATGAACCCGATTTCTGGAACCAGCAGCAAAGCAGCGGTTCCCAGTTTGATAGATTCTACTTTGGACAAGGAGCAGTTCGAGTACGAGATAAAAATGACTGAAAGACCAGGACACGCCTCAGAACTGGCAGCCGAAGCCAGAGACAACCATGCAGACATTGTGGTTGCCGTAGGTGGCGATGGTACCGTGAACGAGGTGGCCCGTTCCCTCGTCCATTCCGACTCAGCATTAGGTATTCTGCCTTGCGGCTCAGGAAACGGCCTGGCGCGCCACCTGCTGTTGCCAATGAACCTAAAGAAAAGCATTGAGATCATCAACGCATGCAAAATACACGACCTTGACTACGGAGTCATCAACGAATACCCATTCTTCTGCACTTGCGGAATGGGCTTCGATGCCTTTGTCAGCATGAAGTTTGCAGAAAGCGGAAAGCGTGGGCCGATCAGCTATGCAGAGAACATTCTGAGAGAAGGCTTGAAATATGAGCCAGAAACATATACTCTGGAGGATGAGACTGGAACAAAACAATATAAAGCGTTTCTCATCTCATGTGCCAACGCTTCCCAATACGGCAACAACGCCTATATTGCCCCACAGGCATCTATGAGCGATGGATTGATGGATGTGGTCATCATGGAACCGTTTGATGTCATCGAAGCTTCACAGGTTAGTTTCGACATGTTCAACAAGACCCTCGACAAAAACTCGAAGATCAAGTCTTTCCGGTGCAAGAAGCTCCACATCACCCGCAGCAAGCCGGGTGTCATCCATTACGACGGCGACCCAGTGATGACTGGCGCCGACATAGATGTGCACATGGAAGAAAAAGGCATCAAGATGATTGTAAATCCGTTTGCAGACAAGAGTGTACGCAAGCCGAACATCATTCAATCAGCCTTTGCCGATTTCTTCAATGACATAAATATAGTGCGCGATGACATTCACAAAGACATCCAGCGCCAAAGCAAGCGAGTAGGAGCCATCAGCAAGCTCGTACAGAGAAAGCTGAATCTCTAGCCCCTACCTGACATAAAATTCTTCTGTAATTTTCGCATACCATTCTGACCGGTTCCCCTCGGAATCGGTCATTGTTTTTATAGTATTTTCCATACCATTATACCGATGCTTTGCGAACGACAGAAGATAGCGTTTAGGCTGTTTGCGCTCCACTGTCTTAACGCCACACTGCCTGACAAGATAAAATCCTAGCATACAAGCTTCCGACACAACCACCTCAAGAACCTCAGAAGGAACAATCACGGAAAAGACGCCATCATCACTCAGTAACATTTTTGCTCCCCTGAAAAGATCTCTGAAAGGTAAGCTATCCGTATGGCGGGCCATCGTACGTTTACTGTCTGGATTTTTTAGGCTATTCAAGAAAAAAGGAGGATTGCTTACGATTGCATCAAAAGACTCCGCAGAATGATAGTCCTGCAATCGGCAGCACTCTATTTCGACACGATCGGCAAAAGGACTTGCAGCCACATTCTCAGCAGCCTCCTCACAAGCCTCTCCGTCCATATCAATACCCAGCACCTGCGCCTCAGGGAAGCGCTGCGCCATCATCAGCGAAATGAGTCCGGTACCCGACCCGACATCCAAAATGCGTTTACCGCCAGGTGCCCATGCCCCCAGCAACACACCATCCGTTCCCACTTTCATGGCGCAACGATCCTGATGAATCTCAAATTGTTTGAATTTAAATCCTGTCATAGTTTTACTTTTAAAATAGTAACGCAAAAATCAGCATTTTATTACAGTCTTCTTGCTTATATTAATAATAATATCTAATAAAGAGGTGATTTTCGGAAAAAACGATGGGATTCTCGGCAAAAATCACTAACTTTGCACCCTATAAATATATATTCAAGAGAATATGCACTCCAAAAAGTGTTTATCAAAATAGAACAGAAATTCATATACACCCCAAAAAGTGTTTACCAAATAGAATATGAACAGAAATTCGAATACACAAATCCAGATGATAGCCGACTTTGAGGGCGATGCATCCGTATTGATACAAGAAAGGGAGGCAGGAGTCTATCCTACCCTCTGCACCCGCGACCTGGTGGTTTTTCCATCCGTGCTTACTCCTATCTTGATAGGCAGGGCGGAAAGCAAGGAGTTGGCAAACATGCTGGAGCAAAATCCAGAAACAGTATTCTGCATCTTTTGCCAGAAGCATGCGGACATAGACTCACCTAATCAGGAAGACTTGTACGAAACCGGAACATTTGCCAAGTTGATGAGAGTCATCAACATGCCAAACGATGAGCATCAGAAGACCATCATCGTACAGGGTTTAGGCAGATGCAAGATGAAGCAGATTGTAGATAAGGAACCATTCTACCTTGCCGATGTAGAAAGTCTTCCAGAAACCTGGCCTACCGAAAAGGAAGCCGAAGATCCTATGTTCAAGGCATTGACCCAAACATTCTTCGAGGAATCTATCAAATTCATTCAGTACAATGAGAACATTCCCAACGAGGCTGTCTATGCGATCAATGAGATTACCAATCGCTTCGTGAAATGCAACTTCATCTGCACCTCCCTGCCTTTTACGGCAGAAGACAAGATCAAGATGCTGGAACAGGAGAAGCTGTCTGAGCGACTGATAGAGGCACTCAAGGCCTTGCACAAGGAGCAGAAACTGCTCTACCTGCAAAATGAAATCAGGAACAAGACTCAGTTTGATCTCGACGAGCAGCAGAAGGAATATTACCTGAAGCAGCAGATCAAGAACATCAAGGAAGAGCTGGGCGAAGGCGAAAGCAGTCCGGAAAAGAAGGAGCTGCTCGAAAAAGCCAAGACCAAGAAATGGAACGAGGCAACCCAGAAGGTTTTTCAGAAAGAGTTGGCCAAACTCGACACCATCCATCCTCAGAGCCCAGACTACCCTATCCAGCTCAACTATCTGCAGACGCTGGTAGATTTGCCTTGGGGCGAATACACCGAGGATGACCTCAGCTTGTCTCATGCCCAGAAGATTCTCAACCAGGACCACTACGGCATGGAGAAAGTAAAGGAACGCATTCTGGAATATCTTGCCGTAAGATCCCTGAAGGGTGGAATGCAGAGTCCGATTCTCTGCCTCTATGGTCCTCCGGGAGTCGGCAAGACCAGTCTGGGCAAGAGCATTGCCAAGGCCATGAAGCGCAAATACGTGAGAATGTCTCTGGGCGGTCTGCACGATGAAGCCGAGATTCGCGGTCACCGCCGCACTTATATCGGAGCCATGCCTGGCCGCATTGTCAAGAACATCCTCAAGGCAGGCAGCAGCAACCCTGTCTTCATCCTCGACGAGATAGACAAGGTTTCAGCCAACAACCACCAGGGTGATCCGGCATCAGCCTTGCTTGAAGTACTCGACCCAGAGCAGAACAACACCTTCCACGACAATTACCTGGATGTGGATTACGATCTCTCTAAGGTTCTCTTCATCGCAACCGCCAATGACATCAGCTCAATCCCACGTCCTTTGCTCGACCGAATGGAGCTCATCGAAGTAGGTGGCTACATTACGGAGGAGAAGATAGAGATTGCCAAGCGCCACCTGATTCCGAAGGAATTGGAGAATACAGGTCTCGACAAATTCACCCCGAAGGTAAGCTTCAACAAGGCAGCCATTGAGGGCATCATCGAGCACTACACCCGAGAAAGCGGTGTGCGCCAGCTCAAGAAACAGATCAACAAGGGACTGCGCAAGATGGCCTACAAGCTAGCCTATTCCAAGGAATTGGAGAAGCCATCCATCACCGCATCAGACCTGAAGGAGATTCTCGGCACCGCCCCATTCACCCGCGACATCTATCAGGGCAACGATTATGCAGGAGTAGTAACAGGACTTGCATGGACCTCTGTGGGCGGCGAGATTCTCTTTATCGAAACCTCGCTGAGCAAGGGAAGACAGGGCAAGCTTACCCTGACCGGAAACCTGGGAGACGTGATGAAGGAATCGGCTATCATCGCCCTGGAATACATCAAGGCGCATATCGACCTGCTGGGCGTGGATTACCGCATCTTTGAAAACTGGAACATCCATATCCACGTACCCGAAGGTGCAACGCCAAAAGACGGTCCTTCGGCAGGTATTACCATTGCCACCAGTATTGCTTCGGCCATCACCCAGCGCAAGGTTCGCAAGAACATAGCCATGACCGGCGAGATTACCCTTCGCGGCAAGGTACTCCCAGTGGGAGGCATCAAGGAGAAGATCCTGGCAGCCAAGCGTGCCGGCATTACCGACATCGTGATCTGCAAGGAAAACAAGAAGAACATCCTCGACATTCCTGAAAAGTATCTCAAGGGTGTAGAGTTCCATTATGTAGAAGATGTAGCAGATGTCTGGGAGTTTGCCCTCACCGATGAGAAGGTAAAGCACCCTATCGACTTCACCATTCCTGAAAATGACAAAAAAGAAAAGAAATGAAATTTGAACTACAAGTAACAGATAAGGCAAGCGATGCTCGCACCGGCATCATCACCACCGACCACGGACAGATCAAGACTCCGATCTTCATGCCTGTGGGAACTGTGGGCAGCGTAAAGGGTGTACATTTCGAAGAATTGCGCCAGCAGGTAAAGGCCCAGATCATCCTGGGAAACACCTACCATCTCTACCTGCGCCCGGGACTCGAAGTCATCAAGGCGGCAGGCGGACTGCATAAGTTCAACGGCTGGGACCGTCCTATCCTCACCGACAGTGGCGGCTTCCAGGTATTCTCTCTTACCGGAATCCGCAAGCTCAAAGAAGAGGGCTGCGAGTTCCGTTCCCACATCGATGGCAGCAAGCATTTCTTCACTCCAGAGAACGTGATGGATACAGAACGCATCATCGGTGCCGACATCATGATGGCTTTCGATGAGTGTCCTCCCGGACAAAGCGACTTCATGTATGCGAAAAAGAGTCTGGAGATGACTCAGCGCTGGCTCGACCGCTGCATTAAGCGCTTCGACGAGACAGAACCTCTCTACGGTTATCAGCAGAGCCTCTTCCCTATCGTCCAGGGCTGTACTTTCCCAGAGCTGCGCCGCGAAGCAGCCAAGTACATTGCCGACAAGGGAGCCGACGGAAATGCCATCGGCGGTCTTGCCGTAGGCGAGCCTACCGAGGTGATGTACGAGATGATCGAGGTGGTGAACGAGATTCTTCCAAAGGACAAGCCTCGCTACCTGATGGGCGTAGGAACTCCCCAGAACCTGCTCGAGGCCATCGAGCGCGGTGTTGATATGTTCGACTGCGTAATGCCAACCCGCAACGGCCGCAATGCGATGCTCTTTACCTATAATGGTACGATGAACATGCGCAACAAGAAGTGGGAGATGGATTTCAGTCCAGTGGATCCAGACGGCTGCGACATCGACCAGATTACCACCAAGGCCTACCTGCACCATCTCTTCAAGGCCCAGGAGCTCCTTGCCATGCAGATTGCCAGCATCCACAACCTCTCGTTCTATCTCCGTCTCGTTACAGATGCACGCCACCATATCGAGCAGGGCGACTTCGTAGAGTGGAAACGCTCTATCATCGATCAACTCGGCCGACGAATCTAGCTTGAGCGTTGAGCATTGAACTTTATAGGATGCTCCTATACATATTTTACATTAAATGATGAAAGATTATAAATACATCAGAAAACATCGCAGACTGCTCAAGATGGGCAGAGCCTTCGAATCTCGCTTCGGCTGGCTCATTGCCATCCTGCAGCGCATAGCCCGCATTCTAGGCTGGATCGGGCACAAGCTGCGATTCCTCAGGGTGCTCAGGTATCTCAACCCACTGAGATACATCAAGCGGTTAGACTGGTACATTATCAAGAAGTTCTTAGGCTACTACTTCTTCTCGATTGCACTGATCATCTCCATCTCCATCGTGTTCGACTTCAATGAGAACCTGGCGAAGTTCACGGAGTATCATGCACCAGCCAAGGCCATCATCTTCGATTATTATGCCAACTTCATCCCTTACTTCGCCAACCTCTTCAGTGCGTTGTTCGTGTTTGTGGCGGTCATCCTCTTCACGTCGAAGCTGGCAGGCAACTCTGAAATCATCGCCATTCTGGCATCAGGTGTTTCCTTCAAGCGACTCCTTCGTCCTTACCTCATCACCTGCATCATGCTCTCAGCCTTGAGCTATGTACTCTCTGCCTACGTGATTCCACACGGCACGGTAGTACGCCAGAACTTTGAGACGATGTACAAGAACAAGAAGAAGAATACTTCTGCCGAAAACGTACAGCTGCAGGTAGATAAGGGCGTAATTGCCTATATGCAGCACTACGACAACAACTCGAAGCGGGGTTACGGATTCTGCCTCGACAAGTTCCAGGAGAAGAAACTCGTAAGCCACCTTACGGCGATGGAGATTCAGTATGATACGATTTCCGACAGCAAATACCACTGGAAACTGAGCAACTGGAAGGTGCGCCAGCTGAAAGGTATGAAGGAACACATCACCAGCGGAGCGCAGAAGGATACGCTGATTACGATGGAGCCTACCGACCTGGTTTATTCCAAGGGTCAGCAGGAAACCTTCACCAGTCCGGAACTGAAGGAGTATATTTCCAAGCAGATCAACCGCGGTTCGGGCAATGTGGTGCAGTATCAGGTAGAATACCACAAGCGCATCGCCGCCTCGTTTGCCTCCTTCATCCTCACCATCATCGGTGTTTCGCTTTCATCGCGCAAGCGAAAGGGAGGTATGGGCCTATCCTTGGGAATCGGTCTTGCACTGAGCTTCGGCTACATCATGCTGCAAACCGTATCGGCAACCTTTGCCATCCAGGCAAACTTCCCTCCGGCACTTGCCGCCTGGTTGCCGAACATCATCTTCGCCTTCGTTGCCTACTTCTGCTACCGCAAGGCACCAAGGTAATTAAACATTGAAACAAAGAACCTTGACCATTGGAACGGATGAAGATCCATCCGGCTCAATGGTCAACAAAAGAAAGGAAAAGAATGTATTTCGACGAATTAGATTTGAATGACAACGTGCTCGACGCATTATACGACATGCGCTTCGACACTTGCACCCCTGTACAGGAAAAATGTATCCCTGAGATATTGGAAGGTCACGACGTATTGGGCGTGGCACAGACCGGAACGGGTAAGACAGCAGCCTATCTGCTCCCAGTATTGAGCAAACTTGATGATGGCGGCTATCCGAAAGACGCCATCAACTGCGTCATCATGTCGCCAACCCGCGAGTTAGCCCAGCAGATAGACCAGGCCATGCAGGGCTTCGGCTACTACCTGCAGGATGTGAGCAGCGTGGCTGTTTATGGCGGCAACGACGGCAACCGCTACGATCAGGAACTGAAGAGTCTCCGCATGGGTGCTGATGTCGTGATTGCTACTCCAGGTCGCCTCATCACCCACATTTCCCTGGGTAATGTAGATTTGAGCAAGGTAAGCTTCTTCATTCTCGATGAGGCCGACCGCATGCTCGACATGGGCTTCTCTGAAGACATCAATACCATCGCTTCCAAGTTGCCAAAGACCTGCCAGACCATCATGTTCTCAGCCACCATGCCTGAGAAAATTGAGGAACTTGCCAAGGCCCTGCTCAAGGATCCTGTAGAGATCAAGCTTGCCGTAAGCAAGCCTGCCGAGAAGATCAAGCAGGAGGCTTACGTTTGTTACGAGACCCAGAAGATGACCATCATCAAAGATATCTTCAAGGCTGGCGATATGAAGCGCGTCATCGTGTTCAGCGGCAGCAAGATGAAGGTGAAGCAGCTGGCTGCTGCCCTTCAGCAGATCGGCATCAACTGCGGTGCAATGCACTCCGACCTGGAGCAGGCAGAGCGCGATGATGTGATGTTCAAGTTCAAGAGCGGTCAGTTCGACGTACTGGTTGCTACGGATATCGTGGCTCGTGGAATCGATATTGATGATATCGAGATGGTCATCAATTATGACGTTCCTCACGATACTGAGGATTATGTTCACCGCATCGGCCGTACAGCCCGTGCCAACCGCGATGGTAGAGCCATCACCTTCGTCAACGAGGAAGACCAGTACTGGTTCCAGCAGATTGAGAAGTTCCTGGAGAAGGTGGTAGAGAAGATGCCTCTGCCGGAAGATTGCGGCGAAGGCCCTGAATACATCAAGCTCAACAAGCCTTCAAAACGCAACAATGGTCGAAAGGGCAAGGGCGGAAAGCAGGGCGGAAACAACCGCAACGGCAACCGCGGCAGCAATAATAGCAGCAACGGCGAGGGAAAGAGCAAGACCAGCGCCAAGAGCCGCCGACAGAAAGACCGCGACCAGACTTCACACAAGCGCAAGCCAAACAAGCCAAACGAGCGCCAGGAAAAGACTCCTCAGAACAACGGAGAGAATGGTGCACAGAAGAATGGCGAGTTCAAGAACAATGAACAGAAAAACGGCGAGCAGAGAAACGCAGAACAGAGAAACAACGAGCAGCGCAACGGCGAGCAGAAGAACCGCAATAACAACAAGCGCCGCAACAACAATAAGCAGCGCAACAACGAGAACGGCAACCAGCAGGGCAATCAGCAGTCTAACGGCAACCAGCGCCCAGGCAATGAGAACAACGTTCGTCCTGGAAGCAATGGCCGAGGCAGAGGCGTAGCCCAGAAGAAGCAGGGTGGCGCTCAGCAGAACCAGCAGAAGCGACAGGGCGCTGCTCCTCAGAACCAGCAGAAGAAGGGAACTGAGAATTCCGGTCCTCGCAAGTACGCTCCTGTTGTCAATCCACAGAAGAACGATAATCCTGTGAAGAAATTCATCAAGCGTATCTTCGGATTCGGCAAATAATCTCAAGAGAGAATAATCTCAAGAGAGAGTAATCTCCCGAAATGATATATTCCTGCTTCCAGGCAGGCTTATACATTATTATATATATGAGAAGCCCGATAAGAGAGTTGGACTATCCCAACCTTTTGTCGGGCTTCTCTTTTTTAAACGAACCTGAAAACACGGCTAAAATGGACAGAAATAAAAGACTCCCAGTCACTCCGCTGATGTTCTTCAGCCTCATACTATCACTCAGCATCATCACAGCCAGATACAGCTATGATTACTTCTCCACGCACTATTGGCTCATTGCAGCCATCATTGCCATAGCCTTAGCCGGCTGCTGCTATGTACTCAATGAAAACCGTCAGCTTTTCCGGCTCTTCTTCAGAAAAATCAAGCAGTTGGTCCTTCTTCAGAGCCTCCTTCTGTCGCTCTGCCTGTTCTGTCTGGGCGGGTTCATCACCTCCCATCATATCGATAAGACGAAAGCGCCTGGCAGCATCATGACCTACCAGTCACTCTCCCCCATCGACCGCACCATCCTGGCAAGCCGTTCCTTCCGCCAGCAGCTGGAACAGCAGCTGCATACTTATCATATCGACGGACAGGATTTCGCCGTGATTTCAGCGATGGCGATGGGCGATAAGGGTTCACTCGACCGGGAAACCAAGGAGAGCTTTTCCATCTCCGGCACAAGTCATATACTGGCAGTTAGCGGCTTGCACATAGGCATTATCTTCCAGCTCTTCGTGATTCTTCTGGGCGGAAAGCGCCGTTCCAGACCCACCATTGCCCTGTCTCTCGTTGCCGTATGGGCGTATGTCGTCTTTATCGGCTTTCCCCCTAGTGCCGTCAGATCAGCCTCCATGCTCAGCATCTACAGTTTCTGCCTGCTAGCCCTGCGCCCCGACCTTTCGCTCAACACCCTGGCGCTAGCCTATGTCATCATGCTGTTTCTGAATCCCTTCCATCTTTTCGACATCAGTTTCCAGATGTCCTTTCTCGCCGTGGCTTCCATCCTTATGTTCTATCCCCCACTCTTCGGCCTGCTCAAATCCCACGGCAAGATCATCCGTTGCCTCTGGGGACTATTCAGCGTATCCCTGGCGGCACAGATAGGTACGCTTCCGCTCATCGTCTATTATTTCGGCAGAATATCCTGCTACTCCCTGCTCACCAGCTTCATCGCCATCCCGGCAGCCACCCTCATCCTCTATCTTTGTGCCCTACTCCTGCTGCTTTCTCCCCTTACCTACATTTCCAGCCTTGCCTCCGTCGGCATCTGGCTGATGCAACATGTAGCAGCAGTACTTGCCAGCATTACCCAAGCCACCCATACCGCCTTCCGGCTTACCAGTCTGTTGCCGGGCGCCAGCATAGACCATCTTCATCTGTCACTCCTTCAGTTGATGCTTCTCTATCTGGCAGTCGTATCTGGCTACCTGTTCCTTGCCAAATGGAACCAGATAAGGGAAAAAATCTACAAGATTCGCCATTCTCATGCATTACCTTTCTAATCATTTGCCCATCACAAAAATAATGTGTATCTTTGCAGTATGAATTACGATAGAATCAAACAGCAGGCAGGTCATCTTCCTGCCTTCCAGATAGCCGACGCCATCAACAGCACCCTGAAGGAGTCGGCAAACCTTGTTGTTACCGCTCCGCCGGGAGCAGGAAAATCCACCGTACTTCCGCTCACCCTCCTCGGAGCCACCCCACAGGGAAAGATTCTGATGCTGGAACCGCGCCGCCTTGCTGCCCGTCAGATAGCTGAACGAATGGCTAGCATCTTGGGCGAACCCATGGGCAAGACCGTGGGTTATCGGGTACGCTTCGAGAACAAGGTTTCTTCAGAAACCCGCATCGAGGTGCTCACCGAGGGAATACTTACCCGGATGCTCATCCATGATGCCACGCTCGAAGGAGTGAGCGCCGTCATCTTCGATGAGTTTCACGAGCGAAGCATCAACTCCGACCTGGCGCTAGCCCTCACCCGACAGGCACAGGAAATCATCCGACCAGATTTGAAAATCATCATCATGTCGGCAACCATCGATGCTTCCGCCATCTGCGAGGCTCTTCAGGCACCATTGATAGAGAGCGAAGGACGGATGTTCCCCGTAGAGACCGTTTATTCTGAGACCGATATGGCGCGATACGACATATATAAAGAGGTGGCGGCTACCATCCTCAAGGCTGCAGATAGGTACGAGGGAGATATTCTGGCTTTCCTTCCTGGACAGTCGGAGATTCTGAAATGCAAGGAGATATTGGATGCAAGCCTCAGCAGAGCAGCAGCTTCATCATCTTCTTCTGCTTCTTCTGAACTTTCCGTGCCTCAGGTTTATCCGCTCTACGGCAATCTTCCACCCGAGAAGCAGCGCCTCGCCATAGCCCCTTCGAAAGAGGGAGAAAGGAAAATTGTGCTCGCCACACCTATCGCAGAAACCTCACTTACCATCGAAGGCGTGAGGATCGTGGTGGATTCCGGACTTTGCCGAAAACTGGTTTACGATGCCCGAACGGGATTGAGCCACCTGGAAACCGTTACCATCAGCAAGGATATGGCAACCCAGAGAAAAGGACGAGCCGGACGTGTGGCAGAAGGAATCTGCTACCGGTTGTGGACTCAGACCTCAGAACATCTGATGGAAGACCAGCGCCGACCGGAAATAGAGGAAGCCGACCTTACATCGATGGTGCTCGACATTGCAGCCTTTGGCGAGAACAATCCCCAGTCGCTGCTCTGGCTTACTCCACCATCAAGTAGTAACCTACTCAATGCCAAAGAATTGCTTCTTTCTCTTGAAGCGATAGAACCGGATGGCAGCATCACCCCATTGGGCAGGAAGATGGCAGCATTGCCTTGTCATCTGCGCATCGCCAAGATGATGATGAGTTCAGAATCTTCTGCACTCAAAGCTCTAGCCTGCGACGTTGCCGCCCTGCTGGAAGAGAAAGACCCGATGAGCGATTCAGAGGATTCGGATATGGCGCTGCGCCTCTCCATCCTCCGTTCGCAGCGACAGAAAAACAGTCTACGCAGATGGGCTCGCATCGCCCAGATAGCCCAGGAATACCGAAGGATGCTCAAGGTGAAGGAAGATAATGAGCCAGTGGATGCAGAGGAAGTGGGCAGACTGATTGCCCTAGCCTATCCTGAGCGCATCGCCATGGCAATCGATAATATCGGACATTTCAGAATGTCGAACGGCAAGACAATCTTCATCGATTCAAGCGATGCAATGTCGGCGCAGCAATGGCTCGCCATCGCCTCGCTCAATGTATCTGCTCAGCCGTCGGGCACGAATGCTTCCACCCCGCTTCCATCTTCAGGAAAGGCAGGCAGGGTGTTTCTCTCGGCTCCTGTTAACACCAACGACCTCCCTATCCACGAGTTCGACAACATCTCGTGGGACAGTAAGGCGGGAATGATCAGGATGCAGAGAGAGCGACGCATCGGAACCCTGGTGGTAGATAGCAAACCGCTCCAGGATGCCGACAGGCAGCAGATTATCCATATCCTCTGCACCGCCATCCGGAAGGAAGGACTCAGCATGCTGGATTGGAACGAAGACGTTCAGCGGTTGCAG
>OWJF01000922.1_pt1 | contig 14014 bp, 9 predicted proteins | sample 1732941 | NCBI WGS metagenome assembly OWJF01 (sample SAMN05065770, study PRJEB22554) | human gut metagenome | biome: ENVO:2100002; feature: ENVO:00000062; material: ENVO:00002003 | host: Homo sapiens | place: USA
TTTCCATTTGATATTGTATTCTTATTTCTCTATGTGCTTATTTCACCTCCTCGAAATCAGCGTCTTGGATATCGTCGTTGTTGTTTGATGAAGTGTTTTGCTGAGCGCCATTTGCTTGCTGACTTTGAGCACCTGCACCAGGTTGAGCACCTGCTTGGTTGTACATGTCGGCACTAGCAGCTTGGAAGGCAGTGTTGAGTTCAGCCTTAGCAGCGTCAATGGCAGCAATGTCTTGAGCCTTGTGAGCTTCCTTCAACTTGTTGAGAGCTGCTTCGATAGGAGCCTTCTTGTCGGCAGGAATCTTGTCACCCAATTCCTTGAGCTGATTCTCTGTCTGGAAGATCATAGAGTCAGCCTCGTTGATCTTGTCAACACGTTCACGTTCCTTCTTATCAGCTTCGGCGTTAGCCTGAGCTTCAGCCTTCATACGGTTGATTTCGTCTTCAGAAAGACCACTTGAAGCTTCAATACGGATGGTCTGTTCCTTACCAGTAGCCTTATCCTTAGCAGAAACTTTCAAGATACCATTTGCATCGATATCAAAGGTAACTTCAATCTGAGGAACACCACGGCGAGCAGGAGCAATACCTGAAAGGTTGAAACGACCAATGCTCTTGTTGTCGCGAGCAAACTGACGTTCACCCTGAAGAACGTGGATAGTAACCTCGGGCTGGTTATCTTCAGCAGTAGAGAATACCTGACTCTTCTTGCAAGGAATAGTAGAGTTAGCATCAATCAACTTAGTCATTACACCACCAAGTGTTTCAATACCGAGTGACAGAGGAGTAACATCGAGCAATACGATGTCGCCTACACCACTTTCCTTGTTGAGGATAGCACCCTGAATGGCAGCACCAACGGCAACAACTTCATCGGGGTTAACACCCTTTGAGGGAGCCTTACCGAAGAATTCCTGTACCAATTGCTGAACAGCAGGGATACGAGTAGAACCACCTACGAGGATAACTTCGTCAATGTCAGAAGTTGAAAGACTAGCACCCTTCAATGCAGCTTCGCAAGGAGCCTTGCAAGCTTCGATAAGTCCGTGAGCCAACTGTTCAAACTTAGCACGAGTCAAAGTTTTAACCAAGTGCTTAGGCATACCATCAACCGAAGTGATGTAAGGCAAATTGATTTCAGTTGTAGTAGAGCTTGAAAGTTCAATCTTAGCCTTTTCAGCAGCTTCCTTCAAGCGCTGCATAGCCATGGGGTCGGTTGAGAGGTCAGCACCCTCATCGTTTTTGAATTCGCTAATCAACCATTCGATGATAACGTGGTCAAAGTCATCACCACCCAGGTGAGTATCACCATTTGTAGAGAGGACTTCGAATACACCACCACCAAATTCAAGGATTGAGATATCGAAAGTACCACCACCTAAGTCGAATACGGCAATCTTCATATCCTTGTTAGCCTTGTCGATACCGTAAGCAAGTGCAGCAGCAGTAGGTTCGTTTACAATACGCTTAACATCAAGACCTGCAATCTGTCCAGCTTCCTTAGTAGCCTGACGTTGTGAGTCAGAGAAGTAAGCAGGCACGGTGATAACGGCTTCAGTAACTTCCTGTCCGAGGTAATCCTCAGCAGTCTTCTTCATTTTCTGAAGAATCATGGCAGAGATTTCCTGTGGAGTATACTGACGACCATCAACTTCAACACGTGCTGTGTTATTTTCGCCACGTACCACCTTGTAAGGCATACGTGCAATTTCTTTAGATACCTGATCGTAGTTTTCGCCCATGAAACGCTTAATAGAGTAGATGGTGCGAAGAGGGTTGGTTACGGCCTGACGCTTGGCAGGATCGCCCACCTTACGTTCGCCGCCTTCAACGAATGCGACAACAGAAGGTGTAGTGCGCTTGCCTTCGCTGTTGGCAATAACGGTAGGTTCGTTACCTTCGAATACGGATACACAGCTATTAGTTGTACCCAAGTCAATACCAATAATCTTTCCCATTGTTGTATTTTGTTTTTTGTTATTATTCTAATTGTGTATGTTGTTTGTACTGCTTTCGCTGTACGCTCCTAATAATGCAATGGGTGTGCCAAACTTTATGCTGTCATGAAAAAAATATTGCTGACATTGTGTCATAGCTCGTTATAGTGTTTGAATATCAATACATTAATACTACATAAACTTTTTAATCTTTATCAATAAATGTCAGTTTTGTCGTTAATTAGGGGATAAAAAATACAGAGACAATGTCCACAGCTAATGTATAGTGCTGTCCTCATTGTCTCTGTCGCTTTTAAAAAAATGTTCTGTGATGTGTTTCTTAAAGGAGTAACAAAACCAAAACTCCTTATTTAAAAAATACCCTTACTTATTTTATTTCTGGTGGCAAAGATAATGAAAAAACAAAAAAATGTAGTTGTCCAATATTCTCCAATTTGTTTTGAAGTCTCAAAAAGACGTTTTTTAAAAAAAACTGATATGGAAATAGAAGGACAGAGACAACGTCCGTAGCTTATATGTAGCCACCCTCGTTGCCTCTGTCGCGTTACAAAAAAACGTTCTGTGATGTTTTAAAGGAGTAACAAAGCAAAATCTCCTTTTTTTAAATACCCTTACCTACTGTGATATTCGTTGCCAAAGGTACAAACAAAAATTGTAACTTAGGTTTTCCAAATTTAACCAATGTGATTAAAGACGTGTTTTTTTAAAAAAAATAGCTCAGAAAATGAAGTATATGGTCATTTCTTGAGCTGTTTTTGTATATATGTATGAATCACATGTAGTCCTATATATATAATAAGGTGTAGTCTTACAAAAAACCTTGTTGTTTGAGCGCATCGAGCAGTGTAACAGACATCGCTTCGCAGTCGGATGCTTTGTAACGAATGTCGGCAAACACTTGAGCAAGGGTTTCCACATTGTTTTCTGCCACAAAGTGTTGGTTTATGGGGAGCGCTTCCTTCTCAGCATAGTCACGGTCGATGGTAGCAGCTGTCACAGGCTGATAAGTTTCATCATGTCGAATAGCAGAGAGTGGCAAACGTTCAGAGGGGGTAGGGGTTTCATCAGGCCAACCCAATGTGATGGTTGCAATAGGCATTACAAGTTTGGGCAACTTTAAAGCATCGATGATAGGTTGCGGTTGATAGATGGTAGTGCCTAAAAAACAAAGTCCCAATCCAGCCTCTTCAGCCAAGTCACAAAAACGTTGGCAATAGAGTAGGGCATCTGTAGCAGCATTCACAAACGACAAAAAATTGCCATAACCAGGGTGAGCCTTTCGGTTCAAAGCCCATTGCGTTGTGCGGTTATAGTCGGCACAGAAAGTCAGCACCACGTCAGCACCTTTCACCATAGGTTGGTTAAAGTGTGCAGGTGCCAGTTTTTGTTTCATTTCTTCGCTACGTGTCACTACAACCGAGTAGAGTTGCAAGTTTCCCATCGTTTGCGTGTGCTCAGCTTGTGTTAGCAAGTTGTTGAGCAGTTCATCGCTAACGGGTTGAGCTTTATATTTACGTATCGATTTTCGCATCATTTATTTTCAATTTCAGGATAATCGCGCAACACAGCATCGCGCATTAAAAAGATGTGGCGAATTTGTGCGGCATAAGTAGGATTCTCATGATGTTTCTCCACAATGTCATAGTAGAGTTTCACCGTATGCTTCAAATCCTTTATGTAAGTAGCTTTGTCCACTTGAATAGATTCAGGCAGTTGGTCATAATGCTTTTTAAACCAATCCACCACCTCACTCAATTCCTCAGACGAATAATGTTTCTTGTATTCCAATTTTCAGTGTGCTAAAATATAAATGTGCTAATATGCTAATGCCCTAAGGCACCCATGTATGCAACAACCCATAGCCACATGGCATAAGCGTAAATACATATTAGCATATTAGCACATCAAAAAAAATTACTCATCCTCATTAGCAGCCTTCAAGGCCTCGGCAATTTTCTGCTCGAGTTCGTCTGCCAAGTCAGGATTATCTTTAATAATCTTCTTCACAGCATCGCGACCTTGTCCCAATCGAGTTTCGCCATAGCTAAACCATGAGCCGCTTTTCTTGATAATGCCCAATTCCACACCAAGGTCCACAATTTCGCCCACGTGCGAGATACCCTCGCCAAAGGTAATTTCAAATTCAGCTTTACGGAAAGGAGGAGCCACCTTGTTCTTCACAATCTTCACGCGCACTTGGTTACCAATAGGCGTGTCACCATCCTTCAAAGTAGTAACACGACGAATGTCGAGACGAACCGAAGCATAGAACTTCAACGCATTACCACCTGTTGTAGTTTCAGGATTGCCAAACATCACGCCAATCTTTTCGCGAAGTTGGTTAATGAAGATACAAGTAGTGTTCGTTTTGCTAATAGTAGAAGTGAGTTTGCGAAGTGCCTGACTCATCAAGCGAGCCTGCAAGCCCACCTTATTGTCACCCATGTCACCTTCGATTTCAGCCTTCGGAGTGAGTGCAGCCACCGAGTCGATAACGATAATATCGATAGCAGAAGAGCGAATCAATTGGTCAGCAATTTCAAGAGCCTGTTCACCATTGTCAGGTTGAGAGATGAGCAATTCATCTACATCTACCCCCAACTTTTTAGCATAGAAACGATCAAAAGCATGTTCTGCATCAATAAAGGCAGCAATACCCCCCGCCTTCTGCGCCTCAGCAATGGCGTGAATAGCCAAAGTGGTTTTACCAGAAGATTCCGGACCATATATTTCAATGATACGTCCTTTAGGGTATCCCCCTACGCCCAAGGCAGCGTTCAGTGCAAGACTACCTGTGGGAATAACATCCACATCTTCCACCTGTTCATCGCCCATGCGCATCACCGAGCCCCTACCAAAGTCCTTTTCTATTTTAGCCATTGCGGCTTGCAACGCCTTCAACTTCTCGTTGTTAGGCACATTATTTTCGTCTGTTGTCTTAGCCATTATATGTATTTTAAATGTTTACCTTGCAAACTTACGCATTTTTTTCGGGTTGCAAGGCTCCCAATATAGGTTATTTTTCCATTTTTACTTCCAGTACACCACCTTTCAACCATTCTTGTCGTGTAAAGGTCAAGCCATCTGTTAAGGGAACGCGCATCAAGGTAGCCGAAGCAATGCGACGTGTTCCCATACCATTGTTTTTAGTGTGCAGAATAAAGCGTCGTGTGCGTGGCAACTGCATCGTAACAACATTAAACAACGGACGCACCACCCGATACGTTTCGGGCGTACCTTCAGTTTGTTGTGGCACAAAGCCCATGGCGTTAAATACAAACCAAGCTGCCTGTGCATCCGTAATCTTTTGTCCTGAGAAAACAGCATCAATGTGTTTTTTCAACAAAGAGTCTGCCACTTCCACACCACATTGCTCCTTATATATAGAAGTAATGGCATCAATAAATGCCATTGCATTCGTAGCACGTTTCACCTGTGGCAAACGACGTAATTGCATCACAGCAGCCGAGAAAGCAGCACTCAAATTGGCATTGCGCGTAGTTGTTTCAATAAAGTCAAGTCCATTGTTTGAGGTAGCAGATGATTGAGTAGACGTAGCCAGACGGTTGTTAGCAACATTCTTATTGCTTGTTGCCGTACGTGTATTTCCCACCTTATTCTGTGTAACCATCGGACGCTTTTTGTTTTCAACACGTGCCAAAGCAGGCTTTTCGTTGTTGGCAGCCAACAAAGGCTTGCGTTCATCGCTAAAGTGTCTGGACTTATCCTTCAGTTTCAAGTGTGCATAAGCCTCGTCCGTACTCATTTCCGATACAGCCGAAACCACAGTGAGCATATCGTGTTTACCCAAGTTAAAAACAAAAGCAGCCTTGCAGCGATGTTCGCGTTCACCATTTTCAAGGCGCACCACCTCGCGTCTTATGTTCCATTGTGAAAAAGGATGCGAAAAGTGAGCCACATAATAAAGTGCGCGACTTCCAACCCCTCCTTTTGCCGTACGCTTATAGGCGCGTATCGTACGTTTGTCAATAAACTCCACGTCCATATCCTCATTCCCTGCACCATGCAAGGCATGGTCAATGTCGAGCAAGAAACCCTTTTCGGCAGTTGTATCGGGATAGGCAAAGCGTTGCACACAATAAGCGGGGAACGATTCAACCGTCGCTTTCACTCCATAACGAGTGTAAAGCACATCATAGCGTTTAGCAGCATCATCACGTTGGTAAAACTCATAGCCCGAGGCATAAGCCATAAATTGTGTAGAGTCTTTTTCTCCCACATAGCGCAACAAAGGTTCGCCCACAAAGGGAAGTTGCAAAAAACCATCATTCGCATCGTTCACATGCGCCGACTGCATAAAGCCACTCAGAAAATTGTTATTATAATAGGTGTATTTGCTGTCTTTGTCATGAAAGCGTGTCATGGGTGTCAACCATTGCGCCTGTGTAGCAAGCGAGGCAAAGGCAGCCATAAGGCAAAGTAAAAAGTGTTTCATTATTATTGTGTTATTTTGAGGCTTGGTTAAGCATTGCGATTTTCAAAAAGCATAGGGCAGTCCCTCCAAAGCATAGCACAAGTTCGTTTTCGCAAGAAGACTTTGTCACAAAACGTCTTTAAAAAAGCATTTTATGACAAAGTCTTCTTGCAACAAAAACTTGTTACTCAGGTTTGCGACCATTCCCAGTCTTAGGTGGACGTTGCTTTGCAGCAGGGCGGTTATCAGTTTTGCCATGCGGCTTACCCCCTTGCTTATAACCTTGGTGGTGGTTGTCACGACGTTGTTTCCCATCGTTCGTCTTAGTTCCCTTATGGGTAGCGTCCCCCTTAGTTTGGGAGTTCTTATTCCTTCCACGACCATTCTTAGCACCTCGACCACCCTGTTTGCCATCTCGCGCACCTCCACGTCCATGCTGAGGCTCAGTTTGTGGCGGACGTACCCCTTCGGGCAGTTCAGCACGTGGAATTTTAATCTTCAATGTACGTTCAATGTTCGACAAAGCCAACAAATCCTTTTCGCCAATCAGAGTCACCGCGCTACCTTCACGTCCAGCACGTGCTGTACGTCCAATGCGGTGCACATAATCCTCAGCGTCATGTGGTGCATCATAGTTAATCACCATTGTAATGTCGTCAATGTCAATGCCACGCGCCACAATGTCTGTAGCCACAAGCAAGTCCACCTGATGAGCTCTGAACAGATTCATCACCTCGTCACGTTCACTTTGTGCAAGGTCAGCGTGCATGGCACGAGCATTCAACCCACTCCGTCGCAACACAATCGCCAACTCCTTCACCTTCTGTTTCGATGAACAGAACAAAATAACACGCTTGGGAGGCTGCTCTTTAAAAATCTTTTTCAAGATAATCGCCTTGTCACTTTCGTGGCAAACGTAAAGGCTCTGCTTAATATTTTCGGCAGGTTTCGACACAGCAATCTCCACCTCAACAGGGTTGTGCATCACCGTTCGTGCCAGTTCTGCAATCTTAGGAGGCATCGTCGCCGAAAAGAGAATCGTTTGTCTGTGCTCGGGCATTTGTTTCACAATCGAAAGAATGTCCTCAGCAAATCCCATATCAAGCATACGATCCGCCTCGTCAAGCACCAAGTGCGTCGTACGACTCAAGTCCAAGTTGCCTAATTGCAAGTGCGTAATCAGTCGTCCAGGTGTAGCCAACACAATGTCAGCACCCGCTTGCAGCGACTTACGTTCTTGTTCAAAGCGCACCCCATCATTACCCCCATACACAGCCACCGCATTCACATGGGTGTAATAAGCAAAACCCTGTAAAGCCTGGTCAATTTGTCTTGCCAATTCGCGCGTTGGAGCAATCACCAAGCAGTTCACGGCATCTGCAGGATGTTCATCGCGTTCCATCAAAGTGAGCAAAGGCAACAAGTAAGCCGCCGTTTTCCCCGTACCCGTTTGTGCCACACCCAGCACATCGCGATTCTCAAGTATATGTGGAATACAATTAGCCTGAACGGGTGTACATTTTTCAAAACGCATGTCATAAAGCGCATCCAGCACATTGTCCGACAGGTCAAGATCTTCAAAAAACACCTCAGGTGCCTTTTCGGGAGAGTTTTCTATGTTGTTCATTTATAATTCTTAGTTTTTGTGTTTAGGGCATATTTTATGAATTAGAACCCTACTTATTGTGGTGTGCGACGGTAAAGCACCAAAGCAATGATAGCAAACACCACGTTGGGAATCCACACTGCAACCGAGGCATCCAGTCCCGCATTGTTAGCAAACGAGGCAGAAATTGTTTGAAACAGAATATAAGCAAAACTCAATGCCAATCCAGCACCTAAACTAATACCCATACCCCCCTTACGTTTCTGGCTTGAAAGACATACACCTATAATCGTAAGGATAAAAGCAGCAAAGGGCATTGCAAAACGTTTGTAGTATTCCACTTCATACTTACTAATGTTCGACACACCACGCAACTTCTGTCTGTCAATAAACTCACGCAGCTCAGGCAACGTAAGCGTCTGCTCCTGGTCACGCACATAAAAGAAGTCCTTCGGCTCCATCACAATCGTCGTGTCAATGCGTTCGCCACGTTTCAACACCTCACGCATACCCTTAAGCGTACGAATTTCGTAAGAACGCAGCGTCCACGAAAAGCGATGATCCGACAACGTGTCATATTGAATGCTTTGTGCCGTGAGATGCGACACCAACTTCTTCTCCACAAACTTATCGAGCGAGAAACCATAGCCACTCTTCGTCACATTGTCAAAGTGCGTAATGTAAGCCACAACACCCGTGTCCACTTGCATCTGCACATTGTCCACCGACGTAATGTCAGTCTTCTTCTTGATGTAACGATTCTGAAAGTTCACACGTGCCACATTACTCTTCGGAATGACATAAGCTCCCAAAGCAAAAGTACTGGCAGCAATCAACGCAGCCGTAAACATGTAAGGCCTCAACAATCGCTTAAAGCTCATGCCCGTACTCTTCATTGCAATAATCTCGCTCTTGTCAGCCAATTTCGAGGTAAAGAAGATAACGGCAATAAACACAAAGAGCGGACTAAAAAGGTTGGCAAAGTAAGGCACAAAGTTGCCATAATATTGCGCAATCTTCAGTGCCGAGGCATGACTCTGCGTGAGTTTGTCAATGTTCTCGTTAAAGTCAAAGATCACCGCAATCACAATAATGATGGCAATGAGAAAGATGTAAGTGCTGATAAACTTAACGATGATGTAACGGTCCAACCTACCAAGCAAAGGCTTATGTCCATGCTTATCCTTTGGTTTAGCAGACGCTGTTTGAGCATCCCTATCAGCAACCGCCAACTCCCCGCTCGACTTTTGTCGGGCAGGGAGTAGCAAGTAGTTCTTTATTTTTTCAAAAAACTTTTTCAACATGTGACCATTCTTAGAGCTTTCGGCTCAGTTTTTCAACCATCTCGCGTTTCCACGGACCAAAGTTGTTCGCCAAAATCTGTTTGCGTGCCTCACGCACCAACCAGAGGTAGAAACTCAAGTTGTGGATTGAGGCAATTTGCATAGCCAACAATTCCTTCGCTTTAAACAAGTGGTGCAAATAAGCTTTCGTATATTGCACATCGGCAAAACAATGTCCCATGGGGTCAACAGGTTCAAAGCAGTCAGCCCATTTAGCATTACGCATATTGATAATGCCCTCGGCAGTGAACAGGCAAGCATTTCGTCCGTTGCGTGTAGGCATCACACAGTCAAACATGTCCACACCTCGTTCAATACCCTCAAGAATATTAACAGGCGTACCCACACCCATCAAGTAACGCGGACGGTCAGTTGGCAAAATGTCATTCACCACCTCAATCATGTCATACATCACCTCAGCAGGTTCACCCACAGCCAATCCGCCAATGGCATATCCCTCAGCACCCAAGTCCGTCATAAACTTGGCACTCTCCTGTCGCAAGTCCTTATATACACAACCTTGCACAATAGGGAATAGAGCCTGACTGTAGCCATACTTCGGTTCCGTTTCATGAAAGCGCTTCCAGCAACGCTTCATCCATCCATGCGTCAAGTCCAAACTCTTGCGAGCATACGCATAGTCAGCCGTACCCGGAGGACATTCGTCGAATGCCATCATAATGTCGGCACCAATCGTACGCTCAATGTCCATCACCCTCTCAGGCGAGAAAAAGTGCTTGCTGCCATCAATGTGCGAACGAAATTCGCAGCCCTCCTCCGAGAGTTTGCGAATGCCCGAAAGCGAAAACACTTGAAAGCCCCCACTGTCAGTAAGCATCGGACGGTCAAAACCATTAAACTTATGCAAACCGCCAGCTTTCTCTAATATTTCGAGTCCAGGACGCAAGTACAAGTGATACGTGTTGCCCAAGATAATTTCGGCATTGATGTCGTCCTTAATCTCGTGCAAGTGCACCCCCTTTACACTGCCCAAAGTGCCCACAGGCATAAATATAGGCGTGTGAATTTGTCCATGGTCTGTCGTAATCAGTCCGGCACGTGCAGCGCCGTCAGTATGTTGCAGTTCGTATTTCATTCTTTTTCCTTCAATAGCCTAACGGCCACATCGCTTTTAGTGTCTTTTAGAGATGATTGTTCGTTCGCATTACCTTCATCGAGTGCTTGGTTCAAGTCGATGGCACCCTCCACCTTCTCTTTGAGCAAGGCAAAGCGTAACACGTCTTGCACATCCTCAACAAAGTGGAAAGTCAATCCATCCACATACTTCTCATTGATTTCTTCAATATCCTTGCGGTTCTCTTCCGAAATCATAATGTCAGTAATGCCAGCACGTTTGGCAGCCAAAATTTTCTCTTTAATACCGCCAACAGGTAACACTCTGCCACGCAACGTAATCTCGCCCGTCATGGCAATATGGTCGCGTACACGGCGTTGCGTCAAAGCCGAGGCAATCGAAGTAGCAATTGTGATACCAGCCGAAGGACCATCTTTAGGCGTAGCACCCTCAGGCACGTGAATGTGTACACCCCAATGGTCAAACACGCGGTGGTCAATACCCAACGTGTCAGCATGTGCGCGGATATATTCCAATGCCAATACGGCACTCTCCTTCATCACATCGCCCAAGTTACCCGTAAGCGTAAGTTTACCACCCTTGCTACGGCTCACACTGGTTTCAATAAACAAAATTTCGCCACCAACAGCCGTCCATGCCAAGCCCGTTACCACGCCCGCATATTTATTGCCTTGATATTTATCGCGACTAAACAAAGGCTTGCCCAATAGCGTTTCAACATCAGCAGGCTTAATGCTTTTGCCTGCAAAAGGCATTTCACCATCCTCGCTCGTCGAAGTGAGATAAGCCACCTTGCGGAAAATCTTGTCAATCTGCTTCTCAAGCTGACGCACACCACTTTCGCGCGTATATTTTTCAATAATAAACTCAATGGCAGCAGGCGTAAACTTCAACTTACCATCCTTGCCAAAGTCATATTCATTTTGTTCTTTAGGAATAAGGTGTCGGCGTGCAATCTCCTTTTTCTCCTCCGTAAGATACCCCTCCACGTTAATCACCTCCATACGGTCGAGTAGGGGACGAGGAATAGTTTGCAAACTATTGGCAGTAGCAATAAAGAAAACCTTCGAAAGGTCATAGTCCAAGTCCAAATAGTTGTCGTGGAAACTGCTATTCTGTTCAGGGTCAAGCACTTCCAGTAAGGCACTATTCGGATCGCCATTGTAGTTGTTCTCCGAAACCTTGTCCACCTCATCAAGCACAAAGAGCGGATTGTTAGACTCCGCTTTAATCATAGCCTTTACAATACGTCCAGGCATAGCCCCAACATAAGTACGGCGATGACCGCGAATTTCAGCTTCATCGTGTACACCACCCAAAGAAATGCGCACATATTTACGACCAATAGCCTCGGCAATGCTGCGTCCCAATGAAGTCTTACCAACACCCGGAGGACCTACCAAACAAAGAATAGGAGCCTTCTCCGACTGGCGGTAGCGCAAAGTAGCAAGATGTTCCAGAATGCGCTCCTTCACCTTCTCCATGCCATAGTGGTCACGGTCAAGAATGTGACTTGCATTCTTAATGTTCAAGTTATCCTCGGTTTGGATGCCCCAAGGCAACGAAAGCATGGTTTGCAAGTAAGTAAGTTGCACACCATAATCAGGCGACTGCGGATTAACGCGCTTAAACTTATTAAGTTCGCGTTTAAAAATCTCGCGCACCTTTTCGGGCAAGTCCATACCCTCAGCCTTCTTCTCCAATTCAGCAGCATCCCCTTCGTTATCCTCGCCCAACTCACTCTGAATGTTACGAATTTGTTGGTGCAAGAAGTACTCACGTTGTTGCTGTTCGAGTTCTTGGCGCGTTTGTGTTTCGATATTGCGTTTCAGTTCAGCCAACTGGCAGTCACGGCTCAACAGTTTCAGCAACATCATCGCGCGTTCATATATATTGTGCTGCGTAAACAAGTCATAGCGCTCATTCTGTTCCAAGCGCATATTCGAACAGATAAAGTTCAGCAAGAACACTGGGTGCTTGATATTGCGCAAAGCAAAGGTCGCCTCTTCCGAGCGAATGCCTTCGCCCAATTTCAGCAAACGCACCACATGGTCTCGGCAAGAATCCACCAAAGCCTTGTAATCCTCATCATCCTGTTTAGTCAAATCCTCAGCAACAGGTTCAGCCTCCACACGCATCACACCGCCTCGTTTGCTAATAGCGCCCAGTTTAATAGCACCATAAGTTTGCAAAATAGCAGTGCTTGTGTGGTTTGGCATTTCAATCACACGCATAACGCGAGCCACCACGCCCTCGTCGTATAAGTCGTTACGATTAGGGTCATCCACCTCACCGTCTTTCTGAGCAGCTACGGCAATAAGAGTGCCTTTGCTGAGCGATTGTGTCACCACCTTCAGACTCATAGCACGGCCAACAGTAACCGTGCCTACTACCCCAGGGAAGAGCATCATGTTGCGCAGTGCCAACACAGGCAGTTTACCCTTAAAGGGAGTTTGCAACAATGCGCTCATATCGCCTTCGAAGTCGGCTACAAGCGAAAATGGAGTTTGATTATTATCGTTCATGTTCATATTCGTGAATTATCGGTGCGCTGCATGGTAAAAGGCTACGCGCAAAAGATTGTGCTATTGTTTGCTATATGTATATAGAGTAAAATTGTATACCTGTGTTTTTGCTTCCCAAAAGCCACACATAGTTTTTACCTACATGCAAACCTTGTGCCTAAACAAGTTCTGTCAGATAGAACATTTATTTTCCCATCCTAAAGAAGAATTAGACATACAGTGTGCAAAAATACAACTTTTTTATTGCATTTCATGATTTGCTTCTTTTTAAAAAGGAAATGAAAAGATAGTTCTAATGATTTTGAGGGGAAGTAAAGCGAAAAATGTAACCCACATATACGCAGTTAAGAGCATAGAAAAGGCAGTATAGTTAACGAGATAAAATATCGATATTACCCAATTTGGCTTAATTCTCTTACCCATTTGGCGTAAGTTTATGACACTTAAACGAATATTATCATGAACACTCATAAACTTAAATATGATCATCCCTCGCGCGCGTTCCTATATATATACCTTTATTTCCCCATCAACATCTCTTGCATCAGCCCAACCCCGAAAGGAGTTATTCCTGGAAATTCAAAAAAATAATTCATGAACATTTATGCCTCATTGATGGCAATTTATGACTAAAAACACAAACAGTTGTTCGCTTAGTAGATTGTAATACTTAATACTTATTACTTAATACTTAAATCTGATGGACATTTATGTCGAAACATTGCTTCACGCACCAGCCCAACACCCTACCTAACGGGGTGAGGCTGGCGCGTGAAATTTCCTGATAAAAACTATCAAATATCATGCAGAAAAAAATGCAGATATTGAACACCCTACCTGTAAGGGCAATAGTGCATAGCCTAAGGCAATACCTTGGGTAATTTGATGTTGACAATATTATATATTAGAACTTCTGCCCTTACAGGTAGGGTGTTCAAAATCCATGATTTTTTCTGCACGGTTTTTGACCTTGATAAGGAAGCTTTTTATTAGGAAATATTCTCTGTCTGTAGTCAAAAATCATCTTAAAATCCGACGCATTTTTTACCTAT
>OWJF01000925.1_pt1 | contig 13993 bp, 7 predicted proteins | sample 1732941 | NCBI WGS metagenome assembly OWJF01 (sample SAMN05065770, study PRJEB22554) | human gut metagenome | biome: ENVO:2100002; feature: ENVO:00000062; material: ENVO:00002003 | host: Homo sapiens | place: USA
CATATAGATGACGGGAGTGAGCCATATAGATGACCCGAGTCATCCATATAGACGAACTTAGTCGTCCAGCCGATAACTCACCCCTTTTCTCCTGCCAATATCTATCCCTCATCCTTCCGGTTACTATCCTTTATCCCAGCATTCATAACAAAGACACCCACTATTCATTATCAAAGCACCCACTATTCATTATCAAAGCACCCACTATTCCCTATTGGAGCAAGGCACACCGCCATATTTAAGTTTAGCCATCAATTACCATCTCAAATTAAAGAGATTTTTCCTTTCACACTTAACTCTCTTATTTTCAATGCAATCCACATTTCGTGAAAGGAGATTTATGATTCACCTTAAATATTTCTAACTGTACGGTTGAAACGAAAAAAGGCAGCTCTCGGAATGCGAGAGCCGCCTTTTAATTATGAACACACACAACATATATGTGTGTACTATTTGTACAAAATGTTATTTCACTTCAACGAAGGCATAAGCACCTGTGATATCATTAAAGTAGATATTATATGTACCTGCAGGAACAGAAATGTTGCTGCTGCCACCAGAAGTGATAAGAGTTCCCTTACTCTCATATTTTTGACCTTCAGCAAAACCCCAGTTTCCATCATCGCGCCACTTGTGATCAGCACGGATCTTCAAGCCACCAGCCGGAATCTCTTGCTTGGCAAGATACCAATTGTGAGGAGCCACTTGCTTCAAGTCGATGTCATCACCTTCATTCCACTTGCCACCTACACCGATCAGACTAACATACTTAAACTCTGTAGGATTCTGGTTGGCAAGTTTTGTCCACTTATAAGTCATGGTAGAGAAGTCGGCTGTGAATGTATAATAAGCATCCTTCTCTGGGCAAACGATAGCACCACCATTGGCCTTCAACTTACCCTCAGCTGCACTTGCGCCATCACCAGAAGCAGAACCAAAGGCATTATCCCACTTGCCAAAGTCACTGCCGAGCCAAATCTTCAAGTTTGCATCACCTGTCCACTTCGTAGTAAAGTTCTGAACCATAGCTGTCTCAGCTGTCATCAAGCAAGACATGTTTTGGTCGCTCCAACTTTGCAAAGCACCTACAAGATAGTATTCTGGTGCGATTTGTTTGATGGAATAAGTGTAGTCCATCATATTGATTGTCATCTGATAGATACCAGCCTTTGCAATCTTACCTGCGTTAGCCTTTTCGCCTTTTGAAGTGGTAGTGAGAAGTGTACCGCTCATTGCGTCGTCACCATCTTTTTCTACACCAACAACACCCTTAGGATTGTTTTCTACTGCCCAAATATTACCTGCATCTACATTACCCTGAGGAATAATCTTCCAGTATTGGTTATCGTCTGTTGTAGTAAACATAATGGTAAATACTGGATCCTCATAAACGTCTGCGTCTGAGTGGGTGAATTTGAATTTGGTGTCCAAACTCCAATCTGTCATTTGTCCAACCAGATAGTAGTTAGTGTCAATGAATGGAGCCTTTGGAGTCATTACAAGGTTTATCTTACCAGCATCGATAAGAACAGCCTGACCATCTTTGACTGCGTTTACATAAACCTGAGCATCAAAAGTGCGGGCTGTAGGACGCTTGCCGTAAGCTGATTCTACAACAGGTGCGAGGTCTGCTACTGCACCCTTACCATTAAGGTCAGTATTGACAGTTGTCTTGGTTGCATTCTCTACACCCTGAGGAGTAAGCTCCAAGCGGGCATTTGCCAAAGTAAAACCTTCAGGAAGAGCAGCGCTGCTCAAAGAGAAGGTGTTGACACTATCTGTAGTCACACTGGCAAAGTCGATGGCCTGAGCTGCTGTTGCAGTAAAGCCAGGAATTGTGATGGCATCTTCCTGTGGGTTAGTCTGAGGATCTGCCCAGTCTTTGAAATCTTCGCTGCAGGACCCCATAAAGAGGCCTGCAAGTGCGATAGAGATATATAATGATAACTTTTTCATTGTCTTTCGATTTTAAATCGTTATTTACTTGATTTCACCAGTTCCCTTAGCGAAGTTGAGGTGAACCTGCTGACCTACATTACCTGTAGCTCTATCCTGGTCGCCGCCAGTAGCACGGAACTTGATCTTACCGTCTAACACAACGAACTCAGAATGCCACCAGTCGTGTCCAGGAATCTTAACGTACATACGTACACCCTTATCAGTACCAGCAGGAACTGAACCTACGAATGCAGGAGATACGAATTCTCCGTCCTTGGTTGTAGGTACAGTGAATGACCAGCCTTCAGCTTCCTCTGCGAAATCGTCGCTACCAGCTGCAGGACCAATGAGCCAGATTGTTGGCTTGTTGAACTGAACGTCATAGTGGATTTCACGGTTTACAACAGATGTTGTTACGATTACCAGATACCAGCCAGGGTTCTTTGAAGCGATATTGCCATCCTTGTCGATGATATCGTCCTTGCAGTCGCCGGAAACTGTAATGCCAGCATAACCAACTTCGCTGCCGTTCCATTCTGCTGCAGAATTGAACTTGATACCGCTATCGTCGATATAGACAAGACGCCAGAAGGTATTATCTGTACCATAAACCTGAACCATGTCGAAGCAATTGTCCCATTTCCAATCACAGAAGCTACCTACAGCATATACATGGCTAGGTAAGTTGACTGGTGGCAATGAGAACAAGAGGTGAATATTGTTGAGTGAAACTACATTAGAAAGAATCTCTGTTCCCTCTACAACATTACCATTACTGGTCACAATATTTGCCTTCAAACGGAAGTAAGCTTTTACATCCATTGGGAAATCAGCCTCAGTCTTGCCTTTTTCTACATAGATGTTAGTCAAGGCACTTGCCAATGAAGCTGCATTGATTTCAACCTTGGCACTTGAGCTGGTTTCTGAAAGCTCAACAGCATCAGTCATATTTTCATCTGTAGCAACCTGAACAGTATATTGAACGCTTGCTGTATAGCCATAGTTTGGCTGTGAGCAGGTCAATATAATCTTAGACGAATTCGCCAGGTCGATTGGTGTATTCTCCAATGCTGGAGTATTCAATTTGAACTCTGTTGGTGACTGAATAGTCGGATTAGAGTCATTGTCGTCGCTACAAGCTGTCATGAGAGTTAAACTCATGACAACGAGTAGAGCTGATTTAATTATATTTTTCATAATGAATTCCTTTTTATGTTTGCAAATTAATATCCAGGATTCTGAGTCAGATTCTTGTTAGATGTCAACTCGTTGGTTGGGATAGCAAAGATATTCAAATCTTTAGAGAAGTTGCGGCCTTCCTTGGTGCCACCCTTCCACTGCCAGTTGTAGTTGACATTTCCACCAAAACGGTTGAAACGGATCAGATCCATACGACGGCGACCCTCGAAGTAGAACTCACGACTCCATTCATCGCAGATATCGCTCAGAGAATAGCCCTTGTCTTCACGAGTAGTGGTATTTGCACGTTTGCGGATAGCATTGATAGCTGCGGTACCTTCCTCTGTAGTCTGACCACCATTGATGCGGGCATCAGCCTCTGCAAAGTTCAGGTAAGCCTCTGCTACACGCATCAGGAAGAAGTCTGCATCTGCGAATGTAGCATCATGACCTGCGCTACCGTCTGTCTTGAAGTTGGTAAACTTAGCAACACCGAAACCGCTCTTGAAAGTAGCAACGTCATCATTATCCAATGTACGGTTTACACCATTGAAGAGAGCACGGTCGTCACCGGCAGCTTCTGCTGTAGCGTAGCTTTCAAGATTTGGAACATTACCGTTAGGGAAGAACTTCTTCACCAAGTCTGGACGAGCGCGGTTACCACCCCAAGCCTGGTCAGTACCATTGGTAGCTTTAGGGTTGTTTGGATTTGCGTGCATATCTTGATCGTAGGTAGAAGCCAACAGGAAGAGTGTTGTACCCCAGCTTGTTGTTGTCAAACCATCCTGCAAGAGAGGGAAGATTGCCTCGTAAGCAGCATCTGTCTCACCGTTATCGCCCATGAAGAGCATCTGGTAAGCACTCCAGCCATTCACGCTTTTGGTGTTCAGCTTATAAGATGAATCCATCACCTTCTTGGCGTATTCCTTTGCCTTTTCCCACTGAGCTGTGCCAGTATAAACCTCTGCATTGAGGTAGAGGCGGGAGAGAAGCAACCAGCATGCAGCCTTATCTACACGACCGTAACCGGCATCTGTTGACTTCTTAGCCTTTGCTTCAGAAAGGTTTGGCTCTATTTCAAGAAGCTCCTTCTCGAGCCATTCGTAAGTCTGTGCTCTGGTATATCTTTCAGGCTTGGTCAATGGCTGAAGTGTAAATGGGATGTTGCCCCATCCGTCCATCAAGCTAAAATATTCGTATGCTCTCAGGAAGCGGATCTCTGCAAGCTTGGTTGCATCCTGATCTCCTGCTTCAGCAAGATACTGGTTGCAATAAGCAATACCTGTTGTAATACGGGCATACAAACCTTGCAACATCGGGTTTGTGGCATTGTAGCTATTATAGCAGAAGCCGGCAATACCATCATCACCCCAACCGCAGATAGCCTCATCGGTTGGTAATTCGTTTGCATTGAATGTCTGGCGTACAAAACCAGATGTACCACCGTCAATACCATCAATGTCGCAGTCACCATTAGCACCACCATTACCAGCCATGGCAAAGTTAGCGTAGCACTTGTTGAAAAGGCCATCAATGTTAAGGTTTGTCTGGATGTTTGGGTTAATCGGAGTAACGTCCAAATCACCGACACATGACGTTGTTGTTCCCATTGTAAGCAGGAGTGCTGCTACAGGAACAATATTTTTAATATATTTTTTCATAATGAATATCCTTTCTTATTAGAAATTCAAGCTAAGACCAACTACAACAGAGAATGGACGTGGGTAGAGGTTGTTGTCATTACCATCGCCTACTTCTGGATCCAAGCCGTCATAATTTGTAATTGTGAATACATTTGATGCAGTAGCGTATGCACGACCTGAAAGTCCATGCCAGCCGCTTGACTTAAACAGGTTGTTGAAGCTGTAACCCAATGTGATGTTGTCGCACTTCAGGAATGAGGCGTTCTTCACATAGTAGTCAGACAACTTAGAAGTGATCTCGTAGGTCTGCCAGTTTCTCTCAACAGTACTCTTCATACGGTTAGAGAAGTACTTCAAAGAGTTAGAGAACCACTCACCTGTATTCATGTTACTCATGCTCTGCTCAACATTGTTATATACATAGTTGCCGATGCTTGCACGCAAAGAGAAACCGAAGTCCCAGTTCTTGTATTCCAGGCGAGAAGAGAAGCCCATGGTTACAGGAGCTGCTGGGCTCTTGTAGAGATACTTATCGCTTTCATTGATCTTACCGTCACCGTTACGGTCAACTACGCAGTTCTCAATTGGCTTGCCGTTCTTGTCGTAAACCTGCTGGTAAACATAGTATGAGTTCATAGCGTAACCCACCTGGTTAGCCTGCAGATAAGCACCGGAACCATCACCTACCTTGATGTTTGTATTAACAACAGGAGCACCATTCTCAGATACACCATTCAAGTCGGTAATCTCATTCTTGTTGTAAGTGAAGTTGTATGTCATGGTCCAGAACCAGTCCTTGGTCTGGATAGCACGCCAGGTAATAGTTGCTTCAACACCGGTGTTCTTCAGGGAACCGATGTTCTGCCATGCCTGGTTCTTGTATCCTGCCATAGAAGGAAGTGGAGCATAGTTCAACAAGTCGGTAGTCTTTCTGTAGTACCAATCTACGCTACCAGACAATCTCTGATCCATGATACCCCAGTCCAAACCTACGTTGTAGGTAGCGGTTGTTTCCCACTTCAAGTCAGGACGGTAGTTGTTTGGTCTGTAGAGCTCACCTGTACCAGTAACAGGATAGAAACCGTTTGTACCTGTGCTGATAGCATAAGAAGGAATCCACTCATAGTCGCCGATAGAACCAGCCTGCTGACCAGTCTTACCATAACCCAGACGGAGTTTCAAGTCAGACAACCAATCAGCGTTCTTCAGGAATGCCTCTTCGTTAGCCTTCCATGCAAAGGCGAATGATGGGAACCATGCCCAGTGCTCCTTGAAACGTGAAGAACCATCATCACGGACAGTTGCTGTCAGGAAGTAGCGGTCGAGCAAGGTGTAGTTGGCACGTCCGAAGAAAGATACCAGGTAGCTTTCGCTCTTCTCGCTATATGGAGTATGAGGACGCTCTGTATTTCTAAGACTTGCATCGTTATTTGTATCTGGATAATAACCTACATAGTCATTGTTCTTGCTGCGCCAGAAGTGCTGCCACTCATAACCAGCCATGATGTCGAAGTGATGAATCTTGTTGAAATCCTTGTAGTACTGAGCGTAAGCACTCAAAGAGAGGTTGCGCTTCAGGATTTCCTCACCACCATAGCTACCATAGTACAATGCGTTAGAACATGATGGAGCAAATGACTGGCTCTGGCGACCCTTTGAGATATCTGCACCCAAGGTAGCATGCAATCTCAGGTCCTCGAAACCGTGTACCTTATAGTCGATGTCGGCACTACCGATGAATGAACGGCTGTGAGCAATCTGACTGCTCTGATCCAGCAATGACAGAGGGTTAGGCATCTGTGTGGTGCTGTCATAAGTGAAAGGCCATGTATTGTCACCATACTCTGCTTTCTTTGACCACTGGAAATAGCCACCATAGTTTTTGAGAGTCTGGTCCATGTTGCTGCCCAACTGATTCTGGTGATATGCAGATGTAAACTTGTATGGATCCTGGGTTGGGTCCATTCTTACAGCAGATGAAACTACAGAACCATCAGTATATAAGGATCTTGCATACATACCCTTGGCATTCAGATTCAATGTCAAGTGATCCTGGAAGAATGATGGGTTCAAGTTCAAAGATGCTGTAGCACGCTTGAAGTCTGATGTTTTTATGATACCCTGCTGGTCTGTATAACCTACAGAAACACGGTATGGGAGAGACTTAGCTGCACCAGAAACAGTAATGTTGTGGTCGTGGCTGATAGCTGTACGGTAAATCAAGTCCTGCCAGTTGGTGTTGGCTGTACCCAGTGCGCTATAAGCCTCACTGTCTTTGCCATACAGTCTTTCAACGTTTGCACGGAACTCGTCAGCGCTAAGAACATCAACCGTGTTCTTCTTCTCGCTGATGGTTACGCTACCAGAGTAAGAAACGGTAGGTTTCTGACCCTTGCGACCCTTCTTGGTTGTAATGATGATGACACCGTTAGAACCACGGGAACCGTAGATAGCAGTTGCAGAAGCATCCTTCAAGACACTGAAAGACTCAATATCCTGTGGGTTAACTACAGAAAGGAGGTTAGAAAGACCCTTAACACCATCGTTGTCCATTGCCAGACCATCGATAACGATCAATGGGTCGTTAGATGCGTTCAGGGAAGAACCACCACGAACACGGATCTTGGCACCACCACCAGGAGTACCGTCGTTGCTGGTAATGTTTACACCGGCAACCTTACCAGTAAGCATATCCTGTGCGTTGACAACCACACCCTTGTTCTTAGAGTCTGGCTTGATAGCTGTAACAGAACCGGTTAAGTCTGACTTCTTAACAGTACCATAACCGATGACAACGACTTCGTTCAAAGACTTTGAGTCATCCTGCAAGGTAATGCTCATTTCTTTAGAAGCCTTCACGGTCTGTGGAGTCATTCCCAGATAGGTGAAAGTAAGATTGGTACCTGGAGCTGCGTCAACAGAGAAGTTACCATCCATGTCGGTAATACCTACTGCCTTACCGTTCACTGTAATGGTAGCACCCATGACAGGCTCACCGGAAGCATCCTTCACATGTCCCTTAATCGCATTAGTCTGCGCAAAGGAACTCACCGTCAGAAGCAGACCACCTGCGAGGGTCAATGCTCTGAGAGGCAATTTAAATTTTACCTGCTTCATCATTTTGCTTGATTTTTAAGTTTATGTTTATACTATTGTTATTCTTAAAATGAATATTCTGCTTTTAGTCTCTGGCCTGTTTATATAAGAGGTCGAGTTGTCTAATTGTTTATTCTTCTGGGTGCAAAATTAAAGTCTTTTTCGATACGATGTACTATTTTTCAGTTAATTCCGTTATTTCTTATGCGCAAACGTTTGCATTCCTTTTGCTTGATTTAGGTCAACAAAAAAGGTACAAAATAACGGATATTTGCCTAATTTTGCAGCGTGATTTAAGATAACATGAACGAAAATAACAACATAACAATGAAAGATATAGCTCGCGAACTGGGAGTCAGTGTTGCTACAGTGAGCCGGGCATTGAAGGACAGTCCTAGAATCAGTGCTGCCCAGAAGGAGCGTATTCAGACTTTTGCGCGTGAACATAATTTCTTTCCAAACATGCTTGGTGAGGCTTTGCGCCATAGCAAGGTACAGCCGATGAAGGTCATCGGAGTTATTGTGCCGGAGTTCGTACATTATTATTTTATGTCCGTTCTTTCGGGCATAGAGGAGGAGGCGAGAGCCCGCGGATATCGTGTGATGGTGGCACAGAGTAACGAAAGATACGACAAGGAAGTGTCCATCTGCGAGGACTTCTATAAGAATAAGGTATGCGGTATCATCGTGTCACAGGCGAAGGATACCAAGCAATACGCACATTTCGAGAAGTTGATGAATAATGGCGTGCCTCTCGTCTTCTACGATAGAATCTGTACGGGCGTGAACTGCTCCCGAGTGGTAGTAGATGACTATATGGGCGCCTTTACCGCCGTTACCCATCTGGTGGATACGGGCTGCAAGAAGATAGCCTTCTACGGTTCGCCGATGAATCTGGAAATCTCCAAGAACCGTTATAACGGTTATCATGATGCACTGGTGAAGCACGGATTGACGGAGAACCCCGACTGGGTGAGAATCTGTGACAACCGTGCCCAGGCAGAGGTGGTTACACCAGAGATATTGAGGGAGGAAAATCATCCGGATGCTTTCTTCGCCATCAATGATGATACGGCGATAGGCATTCTCTATACTGCCAAGCGAATGGGCTTCGATGTGCCGAATGACATCAGTATCTGCGGCTTTACCAATGGCGACAGAGCCAAGGCTTGCGATCCGATGCTCACTACGGTAGAACAGCGTGGAGTGGCAGTAGGCGAAGAGGCAGCCAATATTCTCATCGGACTGGTGGAAGGATCCAGCCCTACGCATGACGTTGAGAAACGAGTGGTAAGAACTCGTCTGGTGGTTCGAGGAACAACAAGATAAAATTGAAATATTTAAATAACAACAATATGACACAAAAACCTGATTTAAGTTTCTGGAAGCTCTGGAACCTGAGCTTCGGATTCTTCGGAGTACAGATTGCCTACGCTCTTCAGAGCGCCAACATCTCCCGAATCTTTGCAACGTTGGGTGCTGATCCACACAACTTGAGTTATTTCTGGATTCTCCCTCCATTGATGGGAATCCTTGTACAGCCTATTGTCGGCACATTGAGTGACAAGACCTGGTGCCGTTTTGGTCGCCGCATCCCTTATCTCTTTGTGGGAGCCACGATAGCCGTACTCGTGATGTGCCTGCTGCCGAATTCCGGTTCTCTCGGTCTGACGGTAAGCGGTGCGATGCTCTTCGGCTTGATTGCCCTGATGTTCCTTGATACGAGCATCAATATGGCGATGCAGCCTTTCAAAATGCTGGTAGGCGATATGGTAAACGAGAAGCAGAAGGCAAAGGCTTACTCTATCCAGAGTTTCCTCTGCAATGCCGGTTCTGTAGCCGGATATATCTTTCCATTCCTCTTTACCTTCCTGGGTATCAAGAATGTAGCCGAAGAGGGCGTGGTGCCTGATTCCGTCATCTGGTCGTTCTACGTGGGCGCTGCCATCCTCATCCTCTGTGTCATCTATACCACGATGAAGGTGAAGGAGTGGAATCCTCAGCAGTATGCTGCCTATAATGGTGTAGCTGGCGAGGTAGAAAAGGAAGAAGAGGGCAAGGCAGACTGGATTACCCTCTTGAAAAACGCGCCTTCTACTTTCTGGAAGGTGGGACTGGTTCAGTTCTTCTGTTGGGCTGCTTTCCTTTATCTCTGGAACTATTCTACAGGTGCCATCGCTGAGACCGTATGGAATACCACCGATCCTAAGTCGGCAGAGTTCCAGGCGGCAGGCAACTGGGTAGGCATCCTCTTTGCCGTTCAGGCAGTAGGTAGTGTGCTCTGGGCAGTGGTTCTTCCTCAGTTCAAGAATACCAAGATGGCTTATAGTGTGAGCTTGATTATAGGTGGTGTGGGCTTCGCTCTCATCCCATTCCTGCACGATCAGTATTTGCAGTTTATTCCATTCCTGATGATTGGTGCCGGCTGGGCTGCCATGTTGGCGATGCCTTTCACTTTCGTAACCAATGCTCTGCAGGGTTATGGACACATGGGTGCCTACCTGGGCTTGTTCAACGGAACCATCTGTATTCCTCAGATTGTGGCTGCCATCTGCGGTGGTACCATCCTGAGCCTGATCGGTTCTCATCAGAGCGATATGATGATCGTGGCTGGCGTGTTGCTTATCGCCGGAGCATTGTCTGTTGGAATTATCAAAGTAAAAAAATAAGTGTAGCAAAGAAACACGTGCAACCGATTGCATTCGCTTTTTTCGTATTTATCTTGAAAGAAATGCAAGGTTTTACTTTTTTTTTGCTAATTTCGCAACGAAAATAAAATATTAACTAACTTCTAGATGAAGACTTATGACGTTACATTTTAATCTTGAATACAAAACGGTGTTCGGTGAGCAGATTGTCCTGAACATCCAAAGGGAGAAAACAATACAGAAGCTCCCGATGACGACACTCAATGGAGAGAAGTGGTCGCTCGATTGGAGTGTAGAACAACCAGATACTGAATATACCTACTATTATAGTGTAGAGCGTGATGGCATAGTTTGTAAAACAGAATGGTTACTCTTGAAGCATCGCTTGGATATGACATCCACCCGATGTGAGGACGTTACCCTCTATGACCATTGGAAAGTGATTCCAGAGGATGCTTATTTCTATAGCAGTGCCTTTACTGATTGCATCAACCATCAGGCTGTAGCCCAGATGGAGCCTCAGAATTACAGCAAGGTAGTGCGTTTCATGGTTCGTGCTCCTCAGCTTCGTGATGGCGAAAGCCTGGGTGTGATAGGATCTGACAATATTCTGGGAGCCTGGAACTCTCAGAAGGTGATTCCTATGGTGCAGCATTCTTTCTGTGAGTGGGTTGTGGATATTGATGCCAGTGCCTTGCAGACCAATCATCTGGAACTGAAGTTTGTTGCCATCAATCACAAAGAAGACAGACTCCTCTGGGAGACAGGCATGAACAGAAGTATCGTCCTGCCGGAAATGAAGACGGGTGATATGATTTCCTATGAGCTTGACCAGGCTTTCTTTGCTCACTGGAACCGCAAGCTTGCCGGAACACAGGTGCCGGTATTCTCTCTGCGCAGCGAGAAGAGTGCCGGTGTGGGCGATTTCGGCGATCTCAAGACGATGATTGATCTCGTGGCATCTACCGGTCAGAAGGTTCTTCAGCTTCTGCCAATCAATGATACCACCATCACCCATACCTGGACGGACAGCTATCCATATAGCTGCATCAGCGTCTTTGCTATCCATCCGATGTATGCCGACCTGAATGCCTTACCTGCATTGAAGGACAAGAAGGCTTGTGAGAAGGCAGAGAAGACCCGCCAGGAGCTCAATGCCTTGCATCAGATTGATTATGAGAAGGTGAATGATTTCAAGCAGGATTATCTGCAACAGATATTTGCACAGGAAGGTAAAGAGATGATGTCGGGAGCCGATTTCAAGGCTTTCTTTCAGGAAACGCAACAGTGGCTCGTGCCTTACGCACAGTATTCTTACCTGCGCGACAAGAATGGCACTGCCGACTTCTCTCAGTGGCCAGACCATAATGTCTGGGATGAGGCTGAGCGCAAGGATTTGACCAACCCTGAAACCGAGGCATACCAGAACGTGGAGTTCTTCTACTTCGTGCAGTTCATTCTGAACAAGCAGATGCAGGAGGCACACGAGCATGCCAAGGCTAAGGGTGTCATCCTGAAGGGTGATATTCCTATCGGTGTGCATCGCCATAGTTGTGATGTGTGGATGGAGCCTAAGTACTTCAATCTGAATGGTCAGGCGGGTGCTCCACCGGATGATTTCTCCGTAAACGGACAGAACTGGGGATTCCCTACCTACAACTGGGATGAGATGCTGAAGGACGGCTGCCTCTGGTGGACCCGCCGCTTTCTGAATATGTCGAAGTTCTTTGATGCTTACCGCATCGACCACGTGCTCGGCTTCTTCCGCATTTGGGAAATCCCTGTGCATAGCGTGCATGGCTTGCTCGGACAGTTTGCGCCAGCTCTCGCCATGACCCGTGGTGAGATCCAGAGCTACGGTTTGAACTTCCAGGAGGACCGCTTCACACGTCCGTTCATTACCGACTGGGTATTGGACCGTATGTTCCATGAGCGTGCTGATGAGGTGAAGGAGAAATATCTCGACCGTCTGGATGATGAGCGCTATCAGATGAAGCCTGAGGTAGATACCCAGCGCAAGGTAGAGGCTCTCTTCCAGGGTGTAACTGATGAGAAGGAAATCTGGTTGCGTGACGGCTTGTATGCCCTGATCAGCGATGTGCTCTTTGTGCGTGACCATAAGGATCCTGAGCTCTTCCACCCACGTATCTCTGCACAGCTCGACTTCATCTACGAGTCGCTCTATGATAACGACAAGGCTGCGTTCAACCGCCTTTACAACGACTACTTCTACCGTCGCAACAACCAGTTCTGGTATGGCGAGGCGATGAAGAAGTTGCCTAAGCTGGTTCAGGCTACCCGTATGCTGGTTTGTGCCGAAGACCTGGGTATGGTGCCTGATTGCGTGCCATGGGTGATGAACGAGTTGAAGATTCTGAGCTTGGAACTCCAGAGCATGCCAAAGGATCCAACGGTTAAGTTCGGTCATCTGAGCCGTAATCCATACCGCTCAGTCTGCACCATCTCCAGCCATGATATGCCAACCTTGCGTATGTGGTGGGACGAGAACACCTCCCGCACCCAGGAGTATTACAACACGATGCTCTATCGTGAGGGACCAGCTCCTCATCCGCTCCCAGGTTGGTTGGCAAGAGACATCATCGCCCGCCACCTGACCTCTCCATCCATGCTCTGCGTATTGAGCGTACAGGATTGGCTCGCCATTGATGAGAAGCTCCGTCTGCCGGATGCTGATGCCGAGCGCATCAACATCCCTGCCAATCCAAAGCACTACTGGCGCTATCGCATGCACCTCAGTCTGGAGGAGTTGGCTGCCAACAAGGAGTTTATGGCTAACATTACAGAGCTTGTGGCACAGGGCGGACGCAATTAAGCGGGTGACTCTTCAAACAAGGAATAAAGGTGTGCAACCGTTTGCACATTGTTATACATCAAAATACCCTTCTATTTTTAGGAGGGTATTTTTGTTTTTCGTATCTTTGCAAGCAATAATGCAAGTGCGTGCAACGGAAGCTGTTCTCCTGATTGCCGGTGCTGCTATATCCTAAAGTCTAAAGAATAAACAAAAGAATAAACAATAGGTAAACAGAATGAAGAAACTGAATTTATTAGTGATGGGTCTCTTGCTCCCGATGTTGGCAGCAGCCCAGACCGTCAAGTCGCCTAACGGCAACGTCTCGGTAACTTTCTCTTTATCCGAAAAGGGACAGCCTACCTACGAGATGAGCTATAAGGGAAAGACTGTGTGCAAGCCATCTCATCTTGGATTGGAGCTGGCTAAGGATAAGCATGCCTCTAAGGGCATGGAAGAAACCAGCCTGATGGATGGTTTCACAGAGACCAGTAGCAAGACATCGACCTTCGATGAGACCTGGAAGCCTGTATGGGGTGAGACTGCTACCATCCGCAACAACTATAACGAGATGGAGGTAAACCTGAATCAGGCATCTTCCAAGCGTAACATCACCATCCGCTTCCGTGTATATGATTATGGTATGGGCTTGCGCTATGAGTTCCCTCAGCAGGAAA
>OWJF01000928.1_pt1 | contig 13965 bp, 10 predicted proteins | sample 1732941 | NCBI WGS metagenome assembly OWJF01 (sample SAMN05065770, study PRJEB22554) | human gut metagenome | biome: ENVO:2100002; feature: ENVO:00000062; material: ENVO:00002003 | host: Homo sapiens | place: USA
ACAAGCCCATTGGCAGAATTAAGTATGCACTAAATTAATTCCGCCAACAGGTTGTATATCTTTCCCAAGATCAAGGAACCATTGGAAGATTCCGTCTGTGAAGCCACTGCGGTGACGGTGGATGTTATGGAGACACCATCCGACACGGAATCGGAATGCACCGTGGCGACAGACGACGATTTGATGCTCTCGCTTCAGAGGCGGGATTTGCCGGCAGGGTAAACCTCTATCGCACCTTCAAACGCAAGACCGGAGTGTCGCCGACAGACTGGGATGCCTATAAGTCGCCGCTGACCGACAATATTGCCATTGATTGTTAAAAAACAACAAGAATACACATTAAATCAGTCATAAGAAAGCGTGGTGTTGCTTATTCGACAGGGTTTTTGTAAATTTGCAATGATTTTCAGGGCGTATCTTCATCGGATGCGCCCATAGACTATATGCTATAAACAGAATTATGAATATAATCAGCGAAATAAACAAGGCGGCGCTCGAAGCCGTGAAAGCACTCTACGGACAGGATGTACCAGAGAAGATGGTGCAAGTGCAGAAGACAAAGAAGGAGTTTGAGGGAAGCCTCACGCTCGTGGTTTTCCCATTCCTCAAGATTTCAAAGAAAAAGCCTGAAGACACAGCGGCTGAAATCGGAGAATGGATGAAGCAGAACTGCAAGGCAGTGGCAGACTACAACGTGGTGAAGGGATTCCTCAACATCGTAATCGACACTGCGGCATGGATAGGGATGCTCAACGATATCAACGCCGACGAACACTATGGCGAGAAGCAGGCAACGGAAGACTCTCCGCTGGTGATGATAGAATATTCTTCGCCAAACACAAACAAACCTCTACATCTGGGTCATGTGCGCAACAACCTGCTCGGATGGTCGTTGGCGCAGATCATGGCGGCCAACGGCAACAAGGTGGTGAAGACAAATATCGTGAACGACCGCGGTATCCACATCTGCAAGTCTATGCTCGCATGGCAGAAGTGGGGCAACGGCGTTACTCCAGAGGCAAGCGGCATGAAGGGCGACCACCTCATCGGTGACTTCTACGTGGCTTTCGACAAGCACTACCGCGAGGAGGTGAAGGAGCTGAAAGCCAAGTTCGTGGCAGAAGGCATGGACGAAGAGGCTGCCGAGAAGAAAGCCAAGGATGAGGCTCCGCTGATAAAGGAGGCCCACGAGATGCTCGTGAAATGGGAGCAGGGCGACAAGGACGTGCGCGACCTGTGGCAGAAGATGAACTCATGGGTATATGCCGGTTTCGACGAGACATACAAGAACCTCGGAGTAGGCTTCGACAAGATATACTACGAGTCTGACACCTACCTCAAAGGCAAGGCAAAGGTGGAAGAAGGACTGGAGAAGGGACTCTTTGAGCGCCACGAGGACAACAGCGTGTGGGCTGACCTCACCAACGAGGGACTCGACCAGAAGCTGCTGCTCCGTTCTGACGGCACTTCAGTGTATATGACTCAGGATATCGGTACCGCCGAGATGCGTTTCAAGGATTATCCTATCGACAAGATGATATACGTGGTGGGCAACGAGCAGAACTATCACTTCCAGGTGCTCTCGATACTTCTCGACCGCCTCGGCTTCAAGTGGGGCAAGGAGCTCGTACATTTCTCCTATGGTATGGTGGAACTGCCAAACGGTAAGATGAAGAGCCGTGAGGGAACAGTGGTGGATGCCGACGACCTGATAGAGACAATGGTGGCCGACGCCAAGAAGACGAGCGAGGAACTGGGCAAGTTCAACGACATGACAGAGGAGGAGCGCAACGAGATAGCCCGCATCGTGGGTATGGGAGCGCTGAAATACTTCATACTGAAAGTTGACGCCCGCAAGAACATGCTCTTCAATCCGGAAGAGAGCATCGACTTCAACGGCAACACCGGTCCGTTCATCCAGTATACCTATGCCCGCATCCGCAGTATCCTTCGCAAGGCAGCCGGTCAGGGTGTCACCATCCCTGATGCGCTCGCCGACAATATGCCTCTCTGCCAGAAGGAGACGGAGCTGATACAGAAGATGGACGAGTTTGGTGCCGCAGTGCGTCAGGCTGGCAAGGACTACTCTCCGAGCGGCATCGCCAACTACTGCTATGAGCTGACCAAGGACTTCAACCAGTTCTACCACGATTACAGCATCCTCAACGCTGATACCGAAGAGGAGAAAGTCGTTCGCCTTGTCATCGCCAAGAACGTGGCAAAGACAATCAAGAACGGTATGGCTCTGCTTGGCATCGAGGTGCCGGAAAGAATGTAGTTGATTCATAATTTCAATTCGTGATTGGTGGATGATATCGTTCGGGCATCAATCATGAATTGGTGGAAAAGTATAAAGGGTGGCGGAATTTGAAGATAAAAGATATTCTGTCACCCTGACTTTTGCTTATGGAAGAAGTCGGTGACGTCGGATTTGCAGGCTTGGACAGAAATGTGATGCCCCCCACCCCAAATCGGTCATTATACCGTTTTGGCAAATGTGTGGCAATGGAAATATGCTCCGGCCTGTAATTATGAATTATGAAATATGGATTATGAATTGACAAACCCTCCGTCGTATAGAAACGACACCGTGTTGCCGTTGCCGATGGAAGTGACCGCCGATGCGTGGGCCGTTGATGCGGCATGTTCCGGCAATCCCGGTCCGATGGAATATCGGGGTATAGACCTCGCCACGGGAGCCGTGGTATTCCATTATGGTCCTGTGCACGGCACTAACAATATCGGTGAGTTCCTCGCCATTGTGCATGCACTTGCACTGATGGAACAGAAAGGCATACGCAAGACAATATATTCAGACAGCCACAATGCCATCCTGTGGGTCAGCAAGAAGCAATGCAAAACCAAGTTGGAACGCACGCCACAGACTGCACAGCTATACAATGTGATAGCACGGGCGGAACAGTGGCTCAAGACACACCCCTTCCGTGTGCCGATACTGAAATGGGAGACGAAACGCTGGGGAGAAGTGCCGGCGGATTTCGGAAGGAAGGGATGAGGCTGATCAGGGTATCAGACTGCTGATGAAATGTGAAAACTGCATTTAATCCGCAAATAATTACAATTCTCATGCAATGTTTTCTGCTAACGGATGTTAACCATATAGAAATCGTTTCAAGAGGTTAAACTGTTGGAGAAACATTGTTCACCCTCAATCGGACATCAGACCCCGTTGGGATTTAACAAAAGAAGGAGCTGCCTATACATTATTATATAGTATAACTATAGGAATGCATATATATAGAATGAAGGCAAGTCTCTCTTAACAATAGTGAACAATGATGGACATATCGGAACAGCAACTCTATGAACGCCTGCAAAGCGGTGACGCTATGGCGCAGAAGGCTCTCTACGCGAAGTATGTGGGGAGTCTGACTGCCGTTTGTTCCCGTTATGTGGCAGATGCCGACGACGTGAAGGACGTCATGCAGGAGGTGTTCATCAAAGTGTTCACACAGATTGCCTCGTTCACCTTCCGTGGCGAAGGTTCGCTGAAGGCATGGCTGATGAGGATTACCGTCAACACATCGTTGACCTATCTGAAGAATGCCGGACGCCTGAGCGTGGTGAGAGACGACACACAGGTGGCTGACATTGTGGAGGACGAGGAACCGGATGCCGAAGGAGTGCCGCCAGACGAACTGCAACGGATGATAATGCGCTTGCCCGACGGCTACAGAACGGTGCTCAACCTATATGTCTTCGAGGACAAGAGCCACAAGGAAATCGCCGCATTATTGAATATAAAGCCGACGTCGTCGGCGTCGCAGCTGTTTCATGCCAAGGCGCTGATGGCGAAAATGATAGTAGAATATAAAAGAACCCATTAACTGTTTCACGATGAAGGAAGAGTGGAAATACAAACTGCAAAGAAGTCTGGCAGACTATGAACAGTCTGCCCCGGACGGATTGTGGGAAGACATACAGAAAGCTATGTCTGCCTCTGCCGGCGTGATGCAGGATGAAGATAAGGTGATACCGCTGCCTGGCAAGAACCGTACAAAGGTGGTGGCGCTGAGGATTGCCGCTGCCGCAGCATGCGTTGCTTGTGGAGTGGGACTGTATCTCAGTATGCCGGACCACGACAAGGGCGCACACTCCATGGTGGCAGATGCCTTGAGAGACGGAAGCAAAGCAGCTGGCAGCAATGGCATGCAGACTGATACTCCGGCAAACGGCGACGGTCATGGCATGATGCCGCAAAGACACGATGCTGTGGGCAAGCTCCTGGCAAAGGCGGATATCCCGGCAGCAGTGAGAGAGGCGATAAACTACGCACAGAAGGAAACCCAGACGGAACAGTTGGAATATGCTCCGCAGGAGGCAGTGGCTGTTGCTGCAGCCGACAATGGTAATGCTTCTATAGAAAAGAAACCAGAGACACAGGCTAATGCCGTTGGCGCGATGCGTGAGAGCGTGGTGCGTCGTGGCAGTAATGCGTCTTCAGCTCGTTATATGAACTCCTCATCGAAAGCTGTGGATGTCAGCCATTCAGCATCAGAGGGACGTCTCACGGCAAGTCTTTTCGCTGCCAATGCCATGGGCGGAAGCGGCAACAGCATAACCAGCGACAGGTCGATGTTCGCGATGAGCGATATGATGTTCAATGATTATCCCGAACTGAGCGATGCCTACAGTGCCGTAAACACAAGGACTTCAGGCAGTTCGCTCAACGATGAGAGCGTTGACCATCATCAGCCGATACGCGTAGGACTGTCGTTGCACTATTCCCTCTCTGAGAAGTGGGGACTGGAGACAGGACTCACATACTCATATCTCTATTCTGAGACTACGGCAGGCAAGAGCGACAACCGCTACGACACAAAGCAGAAAGTGCATTTCCTGGGCATTCCGCTGACTGTGGACTATAGCATCTGGCGCAACAAACTGCTCAACGTATATGTGGCAGGCGGCGGAATGGTGGAGAAGAGTCTGAGTGCCAAAGCCACCACAGCGTATGTCCTCAACGGCAGGAAGATGAATACCGAGACCAACAAGCTCAGCATGAAGGAACTGCAATGGTCAGTAAATGCCGCTGCCGGCATACAGCTGAACATCACCAGGGAGGTGGGCATCTACGCCGAGCCGGGCGTGGGATACTATTTCGACAATGGCAGTGATGTGAAAACGGCATACAGCGACAATCCTTTCAATTTTAACATGAAGCTCGGTTTGCGCTATTCGATCAAGTGACATGACATCTCAATCAGATGATGCGAATTGGTAATGACAGCTCAATACAATCGGCAGGTTGTAATGGACTGTCATTAATTGTTTTCAGATGGTTTGATAATCCCGAAACGCTCGTTTAACCAAGATAGGTCGTTAGGGATTGTTAGGATTTTTTTAGATTAGAGGCTTTGTTGGATGAAATAATTCCGGCGACAAAAATATATGCCTAAAAATCCCCCATAGCGTGGGGAACAGAACCCCCTAATGTGGGGTTTCATTCCCCACGCTATGGGGGGATTTATACAAATACTGGAGTCAAGTTATAAATATATTGACAAACCTTGTTGTTTTGTCCTGTTTTTTATTATATTTGCACAAAATTAACAAAACAAAAGAAAAGTTAGACTACTGATAAAGACAGGTACGTTAATGGACTGCTGCATGTTCTGCAACAGAATATTCAGACATGATATATAGTACGACACAGTGGACTTGACTATAAAAACACTGCAACATAACCAACAAAAAAATAACATGAAGAAATCAAATCTTTCCGCGAGATTGCTACCGGCACTGTTCGTCGCAGGTGCGCTCGTGTTCACAGGATGTTCAGACAGTGACTATGATTTTGGAAACATCGATTCCACGATTGGTATCGGAAGCGATGGACTCCAGATTCCTGTCAGCACAACCGAAAACATCAAGTTGGGCGACATTTTGGAGCTCGAGGAAAATGGAAGTGTAGTAGAGGCTGCAAACGGCGATTATGTGTTCCGCCAGGATGGTGGAAACGTTGCCCCCGTGCATCCGTTTATCGACAAGATTGTAGTTTGGAAGAAGTCCGAGCCCATCATCACGCCGGTGCCTGTAGGCATTCCATTTCCTACAAAGTCGAAAGGCGTGCGTCGCAATGACTCGTATGTTGGCGACATAAGTGGCGTAGGATACCTTGTGGAGTTCCATTACAAGGGTGAGAAACCGGCAGATGTAATCGAAATGAAGAAGGCTGAATTGAAGGCACCCGTAACACTCAGACTCAAATTCGATGACAATATCAAGAGGAGCATTCAGAAGTTCCAGGAACTCTCGCTGACATTCCCTAACTATATGGAACTGGCAGACAACGGAAGTTTGATGACGCCGACTGTAAATGGAAGAAAGGTAGTCTTCAATGATGTGCCAACCTCAAAAGACCTGGTGGTAAAGGTGAATATCAAGGCTATCGACTTCAAGGCTAAGCAGGAATATCCTGGTTCTTCAATAAAGATAAACGGCAAGGATGTGGAACTTGACGGCTTTATCGTATTGAATGTTTCAGCTCCATATACCGGTTCTGCAGCAGATGCTGGAAATGTCGGAGGAGAGATTACCTGTACCTATGAGAACGACAACTTCACCATCGAAGCAGCCACAGGACGCTTCAACCCGGATATCGCACTAAACGACCTCGGTGATGTGGACATCACCGGTGTGCCGGACTTCCTGAAAGACGGAAATGTGGTGGCAGACCTGTATAATCCGCAGATTTCGCTCGACATCAGCAACGACATGCAGGTGGATGGTGTCGTAAACGGTACTATCAAAGCCTTCAAGAACGGACGCGAGACAGCCTCGGTGGATGTAGATGGAATACGTGTGACAGGCGGCAAGACAACCCATGTGTGCATCTGCCGCAGAGGAAACGGAGTGGAAGGTTACGACCAGGTAATCACCAAGAGCAATCTGTCAGACCTCATAAAGACCATACCAGACAACATCAAGTTCACCGCTACGGCAATGGCAGACAGCAAGAAGGAAGGACGCTTCGAACTCGGACATACCTACGTGATACAGCCTTCGTATCATGTTGACGCACCGTTGGCATTTGCAGAGAATGCGGTGATAGAATACCGTGACACCCTCGACGGATGGCACGACGACATCAAGGACATGAAGCTCGCAGACGGTGCTTATCTGCTGGCTACGGCAAATGTGACAAGTTGTGTGCCTGCATACATGTCGTTGGATGTCATACCGGTGGATGCCGACAAGAAGGAACTCAAGGGCATCGAGGTGCAGCTCGTTCAGAAGGATGTGAAGGCATCGGCAGATGGAGTGGAATCGCAGACATCACCGCTGGAGGTGAAGATCATGCAGACCGACGATGATGCCATGAAGCGACTCGACGGACTGGTGCTCATCGTTGCCGGAAAGGCAAGCGGTGAAGGAAACGCCGTGACGGGCATCACGCTCAATGCGCAGAAACATACTCTGAAGCTCACCGATATAAAGATAAAGATGGTGGGCAAGGTGATAGGCGACTTTAATTAACCTTTAAACACAAAACCTGATTATGACAAGTCTTAAGATAAAGAATATGCTCGCCGTGGCAATGCTTGCCGCCGGCAGCTCGGCAATGGCGCAGAATCTGAATTCGGCGTATTTCACCGACCAGTTTGCATCCCGCAACACTATGAACCCGGCATTCGGCAACGACCAGAACTTCGTTTCCATTCCAGGTCTCGGCAACGTGAACATCAGTCTTCAGGGAAACTTCGGTTATGAAGACGTGGTGATGAAGAATCCACGCTTCGGCATCGACAGCAACAAGAAGATGACGACCTTCATGAACCCCTATATCTCAGATGCCAAGGCGCTCGACGGATTCTCCACCGGAAACAACAGAGTGGTGGGCGACGTGTCAGTGGCGCTTCTCGCTGCCGGCTTCAAGGCGTTCGGCGGATACAACACCGTGGAACTCAATTCAAAGTCATCGCTTGGTATGGTATTGCCATACGAACTCTTCGAGTTTGCACGCAACACCGGCAACAACAGCTACAATATCGGTGACATCAGCGCCCACGCACAGTCGTATGTGGAACTGGCGTTCGGTCATTCACGCAATATCGACGAGAAGCTGAGAGTAGGTGCGAAATTCAAACTCCTCTTCGGAGTGGCACGTGCCGACTTCAAGTTCAAGGACGTGAAGGCAGACCTCTCGGCACCGGAGAAATGGACAATCAGCGGTGACGCTCAGGCAGATGTCTCGATGAAGGGATTCCAGTATAAGATGAAGGAAAAGAAGTATGAAACGGCAGGTGCCGGCACATACGAGAAGATTGACGACATCGATGTGGATGGAGCCGGACTCGGAGGCTTCGGTATGGCTCTCGACCTGGGTGCCGTGTATAAGATCAACGAAGACTGGACGGTGAGCGCCTCGGTGCTCGACCTCGGATTCATGAGCTGGAGCAACGACATGCAGGCAACCAACAAGAACAAGAGCTTCGAGTTCAGCGGATTCCATGACACTTCAGTGAATAGCGACCGCCCGGGAACCATCGATGACCAGGCAGACAAATACAGTGACCAGATAACAGACTTCATAAACCTGCAGGACAAAGGCGACAAGGGAAGTCGCACCACAGGACTGGGAGCCACACTGAATGTGGGCTGTGAGTATCAGTTGCCGGCATACCGCAAGATCAGCTTCGGTCTGCTCAGCACAACACGCATCAAGGGAGAATACTCATGGACAGAAGGCAGACTGAGCGCCAACTGGAAACCCCTCAAGTGGCTTGACGGAGGCATCAGCTTTGCGGCAAGCAGCTTTGCTACAAGCATGGGATATGTGGTGAACATCCATCCGAAGGGCTACAACTTCTTCATCGGCATGGACCACATCCTTGGCAAGACCAGCAAGGAATGTATACCTCTCAGCTCAAACGCCAGCATATCGATGGGTATGAGCGTGACATGGTAAGATGCCATAACTGACTTTTGCGCGGTATGACAGCCGCTTGTGATATAGCCGGAGGCCAATGGGTGTTGATAGCCCGATGGTCTCCGGCTTTTATCGTTGCTAAGTGACGGTAAAAAAATAACTTGGTATGATTTGAGCCTCATTTACCGTCACTGAACGCTTGTTTCATGAATAAACGCTTGCCGTTTCAAATACTTTTCTTAACTTCGCATCTAAAACCTATTATATATGATCTGTTACCGTAGGATAGCCAATAGCCTAATGGCATTTCTGTTCGCATCAGCAGCCTTTGCTGCCAATCCCGATGCCGATGACAACCTGTCGTTGATGCGCCAGGTGCGCACATCATCATGTTTCGACTACAATCTCACAGGACAACTTCTCACCGATGGCATCGTGACAACCGCGATGCCGCCGACACTCACCGTATGCGATGCCGCCGGACCGCTGCCAAGACGCGAGCGGGAATGGGCAATCGACGGTGGGGAGTGGACCCGCAACACGCTGATGGGCAGCAGCAACAGCCTGCAATATCAGTGGACGGCGATGTCGGTGAAAGCCGACCGCATAAAGTTGCGCTGCTATGTGGCATACGATGAGGCGAAGGCACATGGAGGCTATAGCATAAAAGTGCTTGTGCCGACCGGCAAGAAAGGCGGATGGCGTGTGGCGGCAGAAGACCGGGGCGACAAACTGCCCGGCACTTTGTCGAAGAACAAGGTGAGCAGCGACCCAAACAAGCAGACCGGGACAAGCATGCTGCCGCAGCGCGACATCAATCTGCAGTTCGACCTGCCCGCTGACTGCCGAGACATCACGGCCATGCGCCTGGAGTTGGATATGGAAGGAGCTGTATATTGGACAGTCTTCAATATCGATTTCTACAAGGACGGCGGGCGAGTGCTTGCCGATGTCATACCAAACTCCCGTTTCGGAAGCGCCTGGATGAGTGCCGGCGAGGGCAATGAATGGGCACAGGTAGACCTGGCGGCAAAGTCAGAGGTGTCGTTCGTTGACCTTTCGTGGATACACCGACCCAAGCATGGATATATAGAAGTCAGCGACGACGCCCGGCAATGGCGCCGTGTGGCAACGCTGCCCGACAACAGCAAGCGGCGCACCGACCGCATAAAACTCAGCGGCGTCAGTTGCCGCTATGTCAGAGTCACCATGGACGGCGGCAGCATTGATGTGGCGAAGACCGGCGATGTGCCAACCAAGGCATACGTGCTGAGCGAACTGAAGGTTGAAGGAAAGGGCGTTCGGCGCGACACGGAGTCAGCAACCCGCCCCGGTATGGAATCAGCAAACGGTGGATATGCCGACAACCGCATGATGCTCAATGCCGGAGACTGGAAAGTGTGCCGCGCGTCACAGGTGAAAGCAGGAGGTGAGAAGGTATCCACCGGACAGTTTGCCACCGATGACAGTTGGATTCCAGCCACCGTGCCAGCCACCGTGCTCACCAGTTTCGTCAACTATGGCGCTCTTGCCAATCCAGACTATGCCGACAATATGTTCGGCATCAGCGATTCATATTTCAACTCCGACTTCTGGTATCGCCGCACCTTCACCCTGCCGAAGGAGATGGCAGGACAGCGGGTGCTTCTGAATTTCGACGGCATCAACTGGAAAGCCGATGTGTGGGTCAACGGCAAGAAGATAGACCGCATAGAGGGAGCCTTCACCCGTTCCGTAGCCGACATCACTCCATATCTCAACGGAGGAGTAAACACACTCGCCGTGCTTATCCACAAGAATGCACATCCCGGAGCGATAAAGGAGAAAAACCATCTGAACACCGATTTCAACGGTGGCATACTCGGAGCAGACAACCCCACCTTCCATGCCACTATCGGCTGGGACTGGATATCAACTATCCGCGGTCGTGATATCGGTATCTGGAACGATGTCTATCTTACTTCTACTGCTTCCGTAACACTCGCAGACCCCGTAGTAAGCACCCGTTTCGACAATCTGCCCGACACCCTTGCCACCATGACGCCACGCGTGTTGGCGCACAACTGGCTCGACAAGGAAGTGAGCGGAACGCTGAGAGGATGGATAGGCAATCTGAAGTTTGAAAAGAATATCACGCTGAAAGCCGGAGAACAGCGTGAGGTGGTGTTCAGTCCCGACGAATACCAGACCCTGTGCGACCGGCGCATACGCCTCTGGTGGCCAAACGGACATGGCGAACCATATCTGCATGATGCCGGATTTGAGTTTTTGGCAGACAATCAGCAGAGCCACAACGCCACTGCCCGCATCCACTACAAGGCAGGTATCAGGGAGATGCGATATGCCGACCCTGACACGCAGCTGAAACTTTTCGTCAACGGGCGACGCATCGTGCCGTTCGGCGGAAACTGGGGATTCCCGGAGTCTAACCTCAACTATCGCCAGAGGGAATATGACATTGCCGTGCGCCTGCACCGCGACATGAACTTCAACATGATTCGCAACTGGGTGGGAATGACCGGCGACGAGGAGTTTTATGACGCTTGCGACAAGTATGGCATCATGGTGTGGCAGGACTTCTGGCTTGCCAACCCTGCCGACGGACCGGATCCCGACGACGAGGTGATGTTCATGCGCAATGCCCGTGATTTCACAAGCCGTATGCGCCGCCATCCGTCGATTGCTCTCTATTGCGGACGAAACGAAGGTTATCCTCCAAAGACCCTCGACGACGGTTTGCGGCAGACTGTGGCAGAGATGAACCCGAAGTTGCTCTACATATCATCTTCGGCTGATGATGGAGTGAGCGGACACGGACCGTATTGGGCGGAACCACCACGTACCTACTTCGCCAAGCAGAGCGGAAAACTGCATACCGAGCGTGGCATGCCTAACGTGATGACGCCTGAAGGCACACGCCGCACACTCGCAGAACCGATAGAATGGGAACCCGGCGACGCTTGGGGACAGCATGATTTCACACAGGCAGGCGCTCAGCGAGGCGCTTCGTTCATGGCAATCGTCGAACGTATGTTCGGCAAACCGGAGTCTGCCGACGACTTCACCCGTCTGGCACAATGGGAAAACTATGAAGGTTATCGTGCGATGTATGAGGCAGACTCGAAATACCGCCAGGGACTGCTCATCTGGATGAGCCACGCCTGCTGGCCCAGCTATACATGGCAGTGTTATGACTATTATTTCGAACCTACGGCAGCCTTCTTCGGCGCACGCAAGGCTTGCGAACCATTGCATATCCAGCGTAACGCCCTGACACGCAACATCGAGGTGGTAAACCGCACGGCGGATAACTATAAAGACCTTGTGGCAACCCGCGAACTGCTCGATATCCGTGGCAATGTTGTCCGTGTGGATAGCAATATGGTAAACTCCAATGGTGACTCCACCGTAGAACTGGCAGCTCTCGCTACCGACTCCGTGCCCGGAAAGCTCGACGGAACGGTGTATTACATCCGTTTGAGACTTGCCGACAGCAATAACGCGACGCTGTCTACCAATTTCTATGTGCTGTCTACCGATGAAGGCAATCTGCAGCAGCTTGCCACGCTGCCCGTGGTGAAAGTGGCGGCTTCAGTAAAACGCCCGTCCGGCAACGGCATGACTCTGACTTTGCGGAACACCGCTTCCACACCGGCAATGATGATAAGGCTGAACCTCAAGACCGGCGATGGCAGTCAGGTGCTGCCCGTGGACTATTCAGACAATTATTTCCACCTCATGTCCGGAGAGGAGCGCACTGTCAATATCAGATGGGACAATGCCGATGCGCGACAGCAAGTACCGTTTGTCGAGCTTACGGGATATAACGTGGAACAGTGTGTATTGAAATAGTAAAGCCGTCTGGAGATAGGGTAGGAGTGTCGTCATTTCTTGTCTTATATGGCGATTTGCCCATAAAAAAATTAACCCCAAACGGTCATCATGCCGTTTGGGGTTAAAAAATCTCTTGGAGTTTACGTCGTGTCCTGCTCTTAGTTTTCCTTCAGCCAGAGTAGGGCAGCGTAATTACAGTTTGTTGAACTCGGCGAAGATCTTGTCGGAGATTTCCTTGAACTCTTCGTCGGTGAGTTTCAGCTTAGGGTTAGAGAAGAGCATGTCCTTCTCGTTCTGCATCGGCACGAGGTGAACGTGGGCATGAGCCACTTCCAGTCCGAGCACCGCCATGCCCACCTTGCGGCATGGGAAAGCGTTCTTGATGGCAACCGCCACCTTCTTTGCAAATACCGCCATTTCGGCAATCTCCTCGTCGGTCATGTCGAAATAGTAGTCCACCTCACGGCGTGGAATCACCAGCGTGTGACCCTTCACCAGAGGGTTGATGTCGAGGAACGCATAGAATTTCTCGTTTGCGGCGCATTTCCAGCTTGGAATCTCGCCTGCAGCAATCTTAGAAAAAATGTCCATAATCTATAGTTTTTATTCTACGGAAATCTTGTCGATTCTCAGTCTTATGGTGCCACGAGGAATCTTTATCTCAGCCTCGTCGCCCACCTTCTTGTTGAGCAGTCCCTGTGCGATAGGAGTCTTGATGGAGATCTTTCCCTCCTTGAGGTTCGCCTCGCTCTCGCTGACGATAGTGTATGTCATCTTTGCCTTAGTGGCGATGTTTGTCATCTCCACCTTCGACAAAATCTGTACGGTGTCGGTGCTGAGGCGTGACGTGTCAACGATCTTCGCTTCAGCGATGGCGAGCTTCAGCTTGTTGATCTTGTCTTCCAGATGAGCCTGTGCCTCTTTTGCCGCATCATACTCAGAGTTCTCACTAAGGTCGCCCTTGTCGGCAGCCTCTGCGATTGCGGCAGATGCCTTCGGACGCTCAATACTTTCCAAACGTTTCAGTTCGGCTACCATCTTGTCGTAGCCATCTTGTGACATGTAAGCCATAATGAAAATTATTTTTTATTTGATTTTATGTGTTTCCTGGCAATATAATATAATGGATTCCGGCAGAGAAATTAGTGCCGGAATCCATTATATTCTCACCAAATGTCTATTCTTTTTGCAAAGATAGGCATATTTTTCATAATTACAAAATAAAAAAATGGCTAAAA
>OWJF01000945.1_pt1 | contig 13817 bp, 8 predicted proteins | sample 1732941 | NCBI WGS metagenome assembly OWJF01 (sample SAMN05065770, study PRJEB22554) | human gut metagenome | biome: ENVO:2100002; feature: ENVO:00000062; material: ENVO:00002003 | host: Homo sapiens | place: USA
GTATAGGTCTTGAAGGTGGGGTCCTCTTCCGCCAGTTTCACCAGTGCCAGGCCCATCTTCTCCTGACCAGCCTTGGTCTTGGGCTCGATGGCGACACGGATCACGGGCTCGGGGAAGTCCATGGACTCCAGGATCACGGGGGCCTTCTCGTCGCACAGGGTATCACCAGTGGTGGTGTTCTTCAGGCCCACGGCGGCGGCGATATCGCCGGCCCAGACCTCTTCGATGTCCTCACGGTGATTGGCGTGCATCTGCAGGATACGGCCCATGCGCTCCTTCTGGTTCTTCACGCTGTTGAGAACGGAGGAACCGGTGGTCAGGTGACCGGAGTACACACGGAAGAAGCTCAGACGGCCCACATAGGGGTCGGTCATGATCTTGAAGGCCAGAGCGGAGAACGGCGCGGAATCGTCCGCGGCGCGGTGCTCGACCTCATCCGTCTTGGGCACCGTGCCGGTGATCGGCGGGATGTCCAGCGGGGACGGCATATAATCGACGATGGCGTCCAGCAGCTTCTGCACGCCCTTGTTCTTGTAGGACGTGCCGCACACGATCGGGACGAACTTGACCTGCGTCGTGGCCTTGCGGATGGCCGCCTTGATCTTTTCGGTGGGGACTTCCTCACCTTCCAGATACATCTCCATGATCTCGTCGTCGAAATCGGCGACGGCCTCAAGGAGCTGCGTGCGGTACTCTTCGGCCTCGGCGCGCATATCCTCGGGGATCTCCTCCACGCGCATATCCTTGCCCATTTCGTCGTAGTAGACGTCCGCATTCATCTCGACCAGGTCGATGATGCCGCGGAATTCGGCTTCCTTGCCGATGGGCAGCTGGATGGGCACCGCATTGCACTTGAGACGCTCGTCGATCATGCGCAGGACGTTATAGAAGTCCGCGCCCATGATGTCCATTTTGTTGACGTAGATCATGCGGGGCACATGGTAGTGATCCGCCTGACGCCAAACCGTCTCGCTCTGCGGCTCAACGCCGCCCTTGGCGCACATGACGGTCACAGAGCCGTCGAGCACGCGGAGGCTGCGCTCCACCTCGACCGTGAAGTCGACGTGGCCCGGGGTGTCGATGATGTTCAAGCGGGTCTGCGGGAACTGATTCTTGCTGCCCTTCCAGTAGCAGGTGGTGGCAGCGGAGGTGATGGTGATACCACGCTCCTGTTCCTGAGCCATCCAGTCCATCGTGGCGGTACCGTCGTGGGTCTCGCCGATCTTGTAGTTGACGCCGGTGTAGTACAGAATACGCTCGGTAGTCGTGGTCTTGCCAGCGTCGATATGGGCCATGATGCCGATATTTCTGGTGTTTTCCAGAGAGACTTTTCTTGCCATAATTCTCTCGTTCCTCCGTTACCAGCGGAAGTGGGCGAATGCCTTGTTGGATTCGGCCATCTTGTGGGTATCTTCGCGTTTCTTCACGGCGCTGCCGCTGTTGTTGGCAGCATCCATGATCTCGCCAGCCAGGCGCTCGGCCATGGTGCGCTCACCACGGGCACGGGCATAGGCCGTCAGCCAACGCAGACCGAGGGTCTGACGACGGGCGGGACGGACCTCCATCGGCACCTGATAGGTGGCACCGCCGACGCGGCGGGACTTGGTCTCCAGGCTGGGCATGATATTCTCCATGGCCTGGTTGAAAACATCGAGAGGCTCGTTGCCGGTCTTGTCCTTGATCATGTCGAACGCGCTGTAGACGACCTTCTGGGCGACGCCCTTCTTGCCGTCGAGCATCACGCTGTTGACGAGCTTGGTCACCAGGACGCTGTTGTACATAGGATCGGGCAGAACTTCTCTCTTGGGAACATTACCTCTTCTGGGCACTTTGCTTCCCTCCTTCTTATAATTTAGAAATCATAGGTACTCGCGAATGGGGCTCTCCCCCATCGTGTTCCGGCCTGCCAAAGAGGTGAATGACACAAAATATATATCAAACCTTTTCGGCAAAGCTCATTTCAAGGTCGCAGCCTTACTTCTGCTTCGGGCGCTTGGCGCCGTACTTGGAACGGGACTGCATACGGCCCTGCACGCCCTGAGCGTCCAGAGTGCCGCGGATGATGTGGTAACGCACACCAGGGAGGTCCTTCACACGGCCGCCGCGGATCATGACCACAGAGTGCTCCTGCAGGGAATGACCGACGCCGGGGATGTAAGCGGTGACCTCATAGCCATTGGTGAGGCGGACACGGGCGATCTTACGAAGAGCGGAGTTCGGCTTCTTCGGGGTCGCAGTACGAACTGCGGTGCAAACGCCACGCTTCTGGGGAGAGGCGAGGTCGGTCTCCTTGTTCTTCAGCGTGTTAAGACCATACTGCAGAGCCGGGGAGTTGGACTTGTAAGTCGACTGCTGTCTGCCCTTGCGAACCAACTGGTTAAAAGTAGGCATTCTTGTTTCTCCTTTCCTGAAATGATGTGATATATATTTTTTACAGGATATCGGTAAAATATCCCGAAAAAACCTTAATTTCTCAGAACGGCGATCACCGCCGCACCAACGGCGATGCCCGCGCTGTGGCCAAGCTGCGCCATCGTGGCGCGATCGTCGATCTCGATGTTCTCTTCGCGTGCGAGCGCTTCGATCGGCGCAAGCACGGCTGGATCTGCATCGCAGGCGATATACAGCTTTTCCGCGCGGTGTTCCCGCAGTGCACGCATCGTCTGCTTGATGCCCGCTACCTTGCGGCAAGTGGACAGATCCGGCGTCACGGCAGGTCCCTCCTGACGGTATGACAAATTCCGTGGGACATACCCACGCAAGTTGAAATTATACCATGAGGCACACAAGCCGTCAAGCGTTTTTTATGGCTGTCTACACAAAATAATCGCTGAAACGACGGGCTTTTCCCGAATTTTTTTGTGCGTTCCGCGCCGGCGCGTCAAACTTTTGAAAAGAGGCTGTCAAACTCTCCCTTTTTCCGCCAAAATGGCAAAAAAGAGACGCGGAATTTTCCGCGTCTCTTTTTACCTATTCAATACGTGAGGTCTTAACTCACACTTCGACGGCATTCGTGATGATGCGCGGCTCGTGCGGCTCTTCCTCGGGCTTTTCGGGCTCGGGAACGATCTCCTCGGCAAACTCGCGGTAGGCGTTCAGGCCTGCACCGGCGGGGATGAGCTTACCGATGATGACGTTCTCCTTCAGACCAACAAGGTGGTCGACCTTACCCTTGATGGCGGCTTCAGTCAGGACCTTTGTGGTCTCCTGGAAGGACGCGGCGGACATCCAGCTGTCGGTCGCAAGAGAGGCCTTCGTGATACCCATGAGCAGCTGCGTGGCAATGGCTTCCTGCAGCGGCTCGCCGGTCTCGGCGTTGACCTCGCCCGCGGCATTGCGCGCGCGGATCTCCTCGTTGGCATCCTCATACTCAAGCAGATCGACCATGGAGCCGGAGAGCAGGTTCGTATCGCCGGACTCCTCGACGCGCACCTTGCGCATCATCTGGCGGACGATGACCTCGATATGCTTATCGTTGATGTCAACGCCCTGCTGACGGTAAACCTTCAAAACTTCCTGAATGAGGTAGTCATGAACGGCGGACGTGCCGCGGATACGCAGGATATCGTGCGGGGACAGCGCGCCGTCCTGCAGCTGCGTGCCCTTGGCGATGACGTCGCCGTCGTTCACGCGAAGGCCGGTGTGCGGCACCGAGTAGATGCGGTTGTCGCCGTCGTCCGCGGTGACGATGATGTTGAGCAGGCTGCCCTTGGTCGCCTCTTCGAAGCGGACCTTACCGCCGATCTCGGCGAGGGTCGCCATCTTCTTGGGACGGCGCGCCTCAAACAGTTCCTCGACTCGCGGAAGACCCTGGGTGATATCGCCGCCCGCAACGCCGCCGGTGTGGAAGGTTCGCATCGTCAGCTGCGTACCGGGCTCGCCGATGGACTGGGCCGCGATGATACCGACCGCCTCGCCGGGGCCGACGGGCTTGCTCGTGGCAAGGTTCATGCCGTAGCACTTCGCGCAAACGCCGCTGTGGGCCTTGCACGTAAGCACCGTGCGGATCTCGACGGAGTGGATATCGAACTTCTCCATGAGGTCGGCATCCTCGGGGGTCATCATGTGATCCTTGGAAATGAGGACCTCGTCCGTGCCGGGCTTCATCACGTCGTGGACCGGATAGCGGCCGTTGACGCGCTCGGAGAACTTTTCGATGACCTGGCCGTTCTCGCTGATCTCGCTGATCGTGATGCCGCGGGTCGCGCCGCAGTCGTCGGAGCGGATGATGACATCCTGGCAGACGTCGACCATTCGGCGGGTCAGGTAACCGGAGTCTGCCGTACGAAGAGCCGTATCGGCAAGGCCCTTACGGGCGCCTCGGGAGGAGGTGAAGTATTCAAGGACGGACAGACCTTCGCGGAAGTTTGCCTTGACCGGGATCTCGATCGTCTTACCGGCGGTGTTGGCCATCAGGCCGCGCATACCGGTCAGCTGACGGATCTGCTTCATCGAACCACGGGCGCCGGAGTCCGCCATCATGAAGATGGGGTTGTAGCGGTCCATGTTCTTCTGCAGGGCGTCGGTGACATCCGCGGTGGTCTTTTCCCACTCCTTGACGACGGCGCGGTAGCGCTCATCCTCGGTCATGAAGCCCATCTTGAACTGGTCTTCAATGTCGACGACGCGCTGCTCGGTCTCGGCAATGAGAGTGTACTTTGCCGGCGGAATGGTCATATCCGCAACGGAGATACTGATGGCCGCACGGGTGGAGAACTTGTAGCCCGTGGCCTTGATGTTATCGAGCACTTCGGCCGCGATGGTGAAGTTGTGCAGCTTGATCGTGCGGTCGACGATCTTGCCGAGCAGCTTCTTGCCGCAGACCTCGGTGATCTCGTAGTCGAAGTAGTTTTCGGTCGGCTCGCCGTTTTCATCCACGCGCCTCACAAAGCCAAGGTCCTGCGGGATGTTGCGGTTGAAGATGATGCGGCCGATGGTAACGCGCACGACCTTGCTGCCCATGGTGCCGTCCGGCATCTGCTTGACCGTGCGGACAAGGATGGGCTGGTGGATACCGATGAGGTGGTCGTTGTAGGCGAGCATGGCCTCGTCCTCGTCGCGGTAAACGTGCAGATTCACGCTGGCCTTCTCTTCGTCGGTCAGCTCGTCGTAGCGCTTGCCGGCAAGGGCAAAGTCAATGTCCTGCGGCCAGAACTCGTCGTTATCCATCTGGGAAACGCCGTTTTCAAAGCGCTCGAACGTGAGGTAGTAGGAACCCAGAACCATATCCTGCGTCGGCACCGTGACAGGGCCGCCGTCCTGAGGACGCAGCAGGTTGTTGGCAGAGAGCATCAGGATACGGGCCTCGGCCTGCGCCTCGGCAGACAGGGGCACGTGAATAGCCATCTGGTCGCCGTCGAAGTCCGCGTTGAATGCCGTGCAGTTCAGCGGGTGGAGCTTGAGGGCGCGGCCTTCAACCAACACCGGCTCAAACGCCTGAATACCGAGACGGTGGAGCGTCGGCGCGCGGTTGAGCATGACGGGGTGATCCTTGATGACGACGTCGAGCGCGTCCCAGACCTCCGTGCGGCCCTTATCGACCATCTTCTTGGCGGACTTGATGTTGTTGGCGGCGCCGTCCTCGACGAGCTTCTTCATAATGAAGGGGCGGAACAGCTCGAGTGCCATTTCCTTCGGCACACCGCACTGGTAGATCTTCAGCTCAGGGCCGACGCAGATAACGCTACGGCCGGAGTAGTCGACACGCTTGCCGAGCAGGTTCTGACGGAAGCGGCCCTGCTTACCCTTGAGCATGTCGGAAAGGGACTTGAGTGCGCGGTTGTTCGCACCGGTGACGGCGCGGCCGCGGCGGCCGTTGTCGATCAGCGCGTCGACCGCTTCCTGCAGCATGCGCTTCTCGTTGCGCACGATGATGTCGGGCGCGTTGAGCTGAATGAGGCGCTTTAAGCGGTTGTTGCGGTTGATGACGCGGCGGTAGAGGTCGTTTAAGTCGGAGGTCGCGAAGCGGCCGCCGTCAAGCTGGACCATCGGGCGAATTTCGGGCGGAATGACGGGCAGCACGTCGATGATCATCCACTCGGGCTTGTTGCCGGAGATGCGGAACGCATCCACGACCTCAAGGCGCTTGACGATACGAGCCTTCTTCTGGCCGCTCGCGCTCTTGAGTTCGGCGTGGAGCTGCTCGGACAAGGATTCGAGGTCGATCTGCTGGAGGAGCTTCTTGACGGCCTCGGCGCCCATACCGGCGTCAAAATCGTCCTCATACTTCTCGCGCATATCGCGGTATTCCTTCTCCGAGAGGATCTGGTTGCGCATCAGCGGGGTCTCACCGGGATCGGTGACGATATAAGCGGCGAAATACAGCACCTTTTCCAGGATGCGGGGGCTGATGTCGAGCAGCAGGCCCATGCGGGACGGAATGCCCTTGAAATACCAGATGTGGGAAACGGGCGTGGCGAGCTCGATGTGGCCCATGCGCTCGCGGCGGACCTTGGCGCGCGTGACTTCCACGCCGCAGCGGTCGCAGATCTTGCCCTTGTAGCGGATCTTCTTATACTTGCCGCAGTGGCACTCCCAGTCCTTCGTGGGGCCAAAGATGCGCTCGCAGAACAGGCCGTCGCGCTCGGGCTTGAGGGTGCGGTAGTTGATGGTCTCGGGCTTTTTGACCTCGCCGTAAGACCATTCACGGATCATCTCCGGAGAAGCGATTCCGATTTTAATGGCGTCAAACGTTGCGTAACTCATTTTCTATATGCTCCTCCTTTTCTCAGTCTTCCTGATCGTCGCCGGCAAAGTCGGCGTTGACTTCATCATCAGCGACATATTCAAAGCCTGCGTCCTCGAGCTCGGCTTCATCGGCGAAGGGGTTGCTGCGGTGGCGCTCATCCTCGGCGTCCATGCGGGCGAGGTTGAACGTATCCATCGCGTCTTCGTCCTCCTTGAGCTCGATCTGGTTGCCGTCGCGGTCGAGGACCTGAACGTCGAGGCACAGAGCCTGGAGTTCCTTGACAAGGACCTTGAACGACTCGGGCACGCCGGGCTGCGGGATGTTGTGGCCCTTGACGATGGACTCGTAGGTGCGCACACGGCCGGTCACGTCGTCGGACTTGACCGTCAGGATCTCCTGCAGGGTGTAAGCTGCGCCATAAGCCTCGAGGGCCCAAACTTCCATTTCGCCGAAGCGCTGGCCGCCGAACTGCGCCTTGCCGCCGAGCGGCTGCTGCGTGACAAGGGAGTACGGGCCGGTGGAACGGGCGTGGATCTTATCGTCGACCAGGTGGTGCAGCTTGAGGAAGTACACGTAACCGACGGTGACCTTGTTGTCGAAGCGCTCGCCGGTGCGGCCGTCGTACAGCCAGCTCTTGCCCTCGGGGTCGAGACCGGCCTTGATGAGCTCCTCGCGGATATCCTCATAGCTCGCGCCGTCGAAGATCGGCGTTGCGACCTTGTAGCCAAGGGTCTTGGCCGCATAGCCCAAATGGACCTCGAGCACCTGACCGATATTCATACGGGACGGAACGCCCAGCGGGTTCAGCACGATATCGAGCGGCGTACCGTCGGGCATGAAGGGCATATCCTCCTGCGGCAGGATGCGGGAGACAACGCCCTTGTTGCCGTGACGGCCTGCCATTTTGTCGCCCGGCTGGATCTTGCGGCGCTGCGCGATGTAAACGCGCACGACCATGTTCACGCCGGGGCCGAGCTCGTCGCCCGCCTCGCGGGAGAAGACCTTGGCGTCGACGACGATACCGCTCTCGCCGTGGGGCACCTTAAGGGAGGTGTCGCGCACTTCGCGCGCCTTTTCACCGAAGATGGCGCGCAGCAGGCGCTCTTCCGCAGTCAGGTCGGTCTCGCCCTTGGGCGTGACCTTACCGACGAGGATGTCGCCGGCGTGGACCTCCGCGCCGATGCGGATAATGCCGCGCTCGTCAAGGTCCTTGAGTGCGTCTTCGCCGACGTTGGGGATATCGCGGGTGATCTCTTCGGGGCCAAGCTTGGTATCGCGTGCGTCAAGCTCGTACTCTTCGAGGTGGATGGAGGTGTAATAGTCCTCGCGGACAAGGCGCTCGTTCAGAAGAACGGCGTCTTCGTAGTTGTAGCCTTCCCAGGTCATGAAGCCGACGAGGATGTTGCGGCCCAGAGCGATCTCGCCCTGATCGGTCGCGGGGCCGTCGGCAAGGACGGTGGGATCTTCCCACACGCCGTTCTCGTTCAGGCGGCGGCCATGCACGCGCTCGCCGACGTCGACGATCGGATGCTGGTTGATGCACGTGCCGTGGTTGGAGCGCAGGAACTTCGTGAGCTTGTATTCCTTCGTCTCACCGTTGTCGTAGGCGACAGTGATGGCGCGCGCGTCCATCTTTGTGACGATGCCGTCGCCCTCGGCGAGGATGACGACCTCGGAGTCCATGCAGATCTTATGCTCCATACCGGTGCCGACGATCGGCGCCTCGGGGCGGAGCAGAGGAACGGCCTGGCGCTGCATGTTCGCGCCCATCAGGGCGCGGTTCGCGTCGTCGTTCGGCAGGAACGGGATCATCGCCGTCGCGATGGAGACCATCATACGCGGGGAGATATCGATATAGTCGACGCGGTCACGGTCGACCTCGACGATCTCGTCGCGGTGGCGGCAGGTGATGCGCTGGTTGACGAGACAGCCGTTTTCATCGACAGGCTCGGCAGCCTGACCGACGATGTACTGGTCCTCGACGTCTGCGGTCATGTATTCGATCTCGTCGGTCACGCGGCAGGTCTCGTGGTCGACCTTGCGGAACGGCGCTTCGATAAAGCCGTACTCATTGATGCGGGCGTAGGTCGCGAGGTAGGAGATCAGGCCGATGTTCGGACCTTCCGGCGTCTCGATCGGGCACATACGGCCATAGTGGCTGTAGTGCACGTCTCGCACTTCCATGTTCGCGCGCTCGCGGGAAAGGCCGCCAGGGCCCAGAGCGGACAGACGGCGCTTGTGCGTCAGCTCGGCGAGCGGGTTCGTCTGGTCCATGAACTGGGACAGAGGGCTCGATCCGAAGAACTCCTTGATCGCCGCGGTGACGGGGCGGATGTTGATGAGGCTCTGCGGGGTGACGATGTCGAGATCCTGGATCGTCATACGCTCGCGAATGACGCGCTCCATACGGGAAAAGCCGATGCGGAACTGATTCTGCAGCAGCTCGCCCACGCAGCGCAGACGGCGGTTGCCGAGGTGGTCGATATCGTCCTTATAGACGATGCCGTGCGCCAGCGCGTTCATGTAGTTGATGGAGGCGAGGATATCGTCGATCAGAATGTGCTTGGGGACGAGGCGGTCGGCGTTGTCGCGGATAGCTTCTTTGAACTCCTCGCCGCTGTACTGCTCGAGCAGCTCCTTGAGCACGCTCTCGCGCACGCGCTCTTTGATGCCGCACTCGGCCACGGGGTCAAAGTCGACAAAACGGTCAAGATCGACCATGTGGTTGGAGAACACGCGCATCGTACGGCCATCGACCTCGATGGTCACATCGTTGACGCCGATGGCATCCATCTCGCGCGCTTCCTCGTCGGTGACGATGTGGCCTGCGTCGAAGAGGATCTCGCCCGTGCGCGGGTCGGCAACGGGGAAGGAAAGCTTCTGCCCGCGGATGCGCGCCCACAGGGAGAGCTTCTTGTTGTACTTGTAGCGGCCGACCATGGACAGGTCATAGCGGCGCGGGTCGAAGAAGAGGTTGTTGATGAGGGTCTCGCAGGCCTCGACCGTGGGCGGCTCGCCCGGGCGCAGCTTGCGGTAGATCTCGAGCATCGCCTCTTCATAGGTCTTGCAGGCGTCTTTTTCGAGCGTGACGGCCACGCGGTCGTCATCGCCGAACAGCTCGAGGATCTCGGCGTCGGTCTTGAAGCCGATGGCGCGCACCAGCTCGGTGATGGGGATCTTGCGATTTTTGTCGATGCGCACCCAGAACATCTCATTGGCGTCGGTCTCGTATTCGAGCCATGCGCCGCGGTACGGGATGACGGTGGACGTCAGCAGCGGGAGGTCGGTCTTGAGGTCGATCTCCTTGCCGTAGTAAATGCCGGGGGAACGGACGAGCTGGGAAACCACCACGCGCTCGGCGCCGTTGATGACGAACGTGCCGGACTCGGTCATGAGCGGGAAGTCGCCCATGAAGATCTCCTGCTCCTTGATCTCGCCGGTCTCCTTGTTGTAGAGACGCACACTCACCTTCAGGGGGGCGGCATACGTCGCGTCGCGCGCCTTGCACTCGAGCACGTCGTACTTGGGCGCTTCGTCCATCTTGTAGTCGATGAAGCTCAGCTCCAGGTTGCCCGCGTAGTTCGAGATCGAGGCGACGTCGGAAAAGACTTCGCGCAGACCCGTATCGAGGAACCACTGGTAGGACTTCTTCTGAAGCGCCAGCAGGTTCGGCATCTCCACGATCTCCTCGTGTCGGGCGAAATTCTTGCGAAGGGTTTTGCCATACATCTTGTCTTTGGCCATTTTGCTCTTCACGCCTTTCTTTTCTTCAAGCCCTGTCCGCTTGAAGGAATGTATTGCGGCGGCTCTATCCAGTTCGACACACCCGGCTTTGTTGTAAAACAAAGCGAACTGCATCTTGCTTTTTTTGCCGCGGTATGCTATTCTCTCGGTAATGGGTGGGGAATTTTCCTCGCCCTTTCCCGTTTATAAGCGCTTTATTTTACCAAATGGGTACAGAAAAGTCAAGGCATTTTTTGTGAACATCTGCGGTTTCCGCAGATGTTTTTTTGTGCGCTTCGACGGATTTTGCCGCGGATTGCAATATATTTGTCGCTGTGGTATGATGCTTGCGTGATTTTGCGCCGCTCTGCGCGCAGACGGATGAAAGGAGTTTTCCCATGAAGCCCATCGCCATTGACGATTTCTGCGCCGTCCGCTCACTTGCGAACGTGACATTCTCCCCCGAGGGGACAAGCGCCTGCTTCACCGTGAGTCAGGCGAAAAAAGAAAAAAATTGCTACGAATCCCGCCTCTATCTTTTAAAAGGCGGCCGCGTCCGCGCGCTGACCGGCGGCGGCAAGGAATCCTCGTTCTGCTACTTGGATGAAAACACGGTTCTTTTCGCGGGCGACCGTGAGGGGGAAAAGGACCCGTCGCTCACGAGCCGCTTCTACAAGATCGCGCTCGACGGCGGCGAGGCCGATCTTGCCTACACGTTTCCCATCCCCGTCTCGCAGGTCTTCCCGCTCAAAAACGGTGACCTGCTTGTCGTCGGCTCGACCTTTCCCGGCTTTGAGGACCTCTATAAAGGCGACAGGAAGCTCGTGAAAGCCTACTTTGACGACAAAAAGAAAAACGAGGATTACGAGGTCATCTCTCAGCTACCCTGGTGGTGGAACGGCGGCACATACACGCGCGGCGCGTATGAAAGTCTCTTCTACTACGATGCGAAGAAAAAGTCCCTCACCCGCCTGACGGATGCGGGCTTCAACGTCTCCGATGTCCAGCTCGCGGAGGATCAGAAGACCGTCTATTTCAGTCTTCTCGACGTCTCCGTCCCCCGCCCCGCGCACTTCGGCGGTCAGGACCTTTACCGCATCGACCTTGCCTCGCGCCGTCAGAAGCTCGTCGTCAAGAGTCGCCCCGACTTCGTCATCGCGACATACGCGCTCGGCAAGTCCTTCCTGCTCGTCATGGCTGCGGACGGCAAGTTCGGCATGAACACGGACTGCGACTTTTACAAGCTCGACTACGAGACGCTTGCCGTCACGCCCTACGCCGTCTACGGCGAGGCCATCGGTTCTTCCGTCGGCTGCGACGTCCGCCACGGCGGCGGTCAGGCGTTCAAGATGGACGGCGACGTGCTGTACTTCATCTCGACGCGCTTCGACGGCGCGGGGCTCTACAAGCTCGAAGACGGCACCGTCTCCCCCGTCCTCGTGCGCGACGGCAGCGTCGACTGCTTTGACCGCAAAAACGGCAAAATGCTCCTCTGCGCGCTCTGGGATATGAAGCCGCAGGAGCTTTATAATGAAGAAGGCCGCCGCGTCACGCACTTCAACGACGCAATGCTGCGCGGCAAATACGTTGCCCAGCCTGACCCCCTCAACCTCACCGCGGGCGACCACGAGGTGCACGGCTTTATCCTAAAGCCGATGGACTTCGAAGCGGGCAAAAAGTACCCCGTCATCTTCGATATTCACGGCGGTCCCAAGACCGTCTACGGTCCCGTGTTCTATCACGAGATGCAGTACTGGGCGAGCCGTGGCTATTTCGTCATCTTCTGCAATCCCACCGGCTCCGACGGCCGAGGCGCGTTCATGGATATCCGCGGCAAGTACGGCACGGTCGACTTCGATGATCTGATGGCGTTCTGCGACGCGGCGCTCGCAAAGTATCCCGAGATGGACGCAGATAACCTCTTCGAAACCGGCGGCTCCTACGGCGGCTTTATGACCAACTGGATCATCGGCCACACCGACCGCTTCCGCGCCTGCGCCAGCCAGCGCTCGATCTCGAACTGGACGAGCTTCTACGGCGTGTCCGACATCGGCCCCGACTTCTCCGAAGACCAGTGCGGCTCGACCATCTGGCCGGATGTCGAAAAATTCTGGTGGCACAGCCCCATGAAGTACGCCGACAAGGTCAAAACGCCGACGCTCTTTCTCCACTCGCTCGAGGACTACCGCTGCCCCGTCGATCAGGGCTATCAGATGTACTCTGCGCTGATCGCGCACGGCGTCGAGAGCCGCCTCGTGCTCTTCCGCGGCGAGAACCACGAGCTCTCCCGCAGCGGCAAGCCCAAGCACCGCATCCGCCGCTTAAACGAGATCACCGGCTGGTTCGAGCAGCACAAGGGCTAAAATGGAAATTCGCAAAACCACCTTGCAGGACGTCGACACGGTGCTGGACGTCTTCGCCGCCGCAAAGCGCTACATGCGCGCAAACGGCAATGCCTCGCAATGGGGCGACGAGTACCCAGACCGCAGCATCGTCACCTATGATATCGCATGCGGCAGCAGCTATGTGATGCTTGAAAATGGCGAGATCGTCGGCACATTCGCCCTCTTTCTCGGCGAGGACGAGAGCTACCGCGTCATCGAAGACGGCGCGTGGCATCTCGATCAACCCTACGGCACGATCCACCGTCTCGCCTCCAACGGGAAAGCGCGTGGCGTGTCGAGAGCCTGCTTTGACTTCTGCACCGCGCAGATCGGCTATCTGCGCGCCGACACGCACGCGGATAACCGCCCGATGCAGCGGCTTTTAGAAGCGTATGGCTTCCGGCGCTGCGGCGTCATCCACGGTGCCGTCGACGGCGGAGAGCGCATCGCGTACGACTGCATCGCGCACATCTGAGCCCGTTTCCGCCTAAAATCATCATGTAAGAGAGGTCTGTCATGGAACGCAGAATTGTCGACGGCGAGATCGTGAAGCTCGCGAGGGAACAGCACATCCCCAAACTGCACGCGGAGATCTACTCGTTCAATGCGCAATCGCAGCGGATGTTCGAGCGCGCCGGATTCCACAAGGCCGGCGACGAACTGTACGAAATGGAATTATAACTTTCAAATAGAAAAAGCGCCCGCTCGGTGAGCGGGCGCTTTTTTCATTCTTCAGAACTCGGGGCCGTCATAGTGGTAGTAGTCGCTGTCGTCGATAAAGCGGTCGTCGCGCGAGAGCTTTTTGATCCTGCGGTACGCCGCGGCGAAGAGCAGCACAACGAACACAACGAAGATCCATGCATAGCCGTCGTACTCATACGTTGCGATGAAATCGTACGTGCCGTGCAGCAGCACCGGCACGAGCACGGCAAGGCGGCGGCAGCGGCGGCTGCGGTACTCGTCGCCAAAGTTGTCGTAGCGCCTGTCTCTTATACACATCTCCGAGCCCACGAGACTACGCT
>OWJF01000949.1_pt1 | contig 13781 bp, 7 predicted proteins | sample 1732941 | NCBI WGS metagenome assembly OWJF01 (sample SAMN05065770, study PRJEB22554) | human gut metagenome | biome: ENVO:2100002; feature: ENVO:00000062; material: ENVO:00002003 | host: Homo sapiens | place: USA
CGTGGGCTCGGAGATGTGTATAAGAGACAGTATATATATAGGCTTGAGAAAGAGAAAAAACTGAAATAAAACTTGAAATTCGTAACTAATTGATATAGTGTATACTTCCCACTTATTAACACTTATGAAAGACAAAAAACACAAAAGTTAATTAGTTTTAGAAATATTAACCTTAAAATGCTTGCTTGTAATGATAAATGGTGTAACTTTGCAAAATAAAATATTTTAATAACTAAGCAATCATTAATAAAGAAATTGATTAAGTGAAGCTAATACACCTATTACATAGGTATCACGAATCAACTTCAAAGACAAAGTATCGGAATATGGAATACGGCGCAAAGTCATTAGTAATCGGTCTGGATTTGGGCGGAACTAATTCCGTGTTTGGCATCATCGATAGAGAAGGCAAAGTGTTGACCACTACCTCTATCAAGACTCAGGGATACCAAAATGTAGAATCATACGTTGAGGATTCTGTTAAGGCAGTGATGCAAATCGTAGAGCAGGTAGGTGGTATGGAGAAGATTCATGCCATGGGTATCGGTGCTCCTGGTGGAAACTACTATAATGGAACAATTGAGCAAGCGGCTAACTTGGCTTGGGCTAAAGGAGTTGTACCTTTGGCAGACATGTTTGCTAACCGTTTGAACATTCCTGTAGCCATAACCAATGATGCAAACGCTGCCGCTATGGGCGAAATGATATATGGCGAAGCTGTTGGCATGAAAAACTTCGTAGAGCTAACCTTGGGAACAGGTGTTGGTTCGGGTATTGTAGCCAACGGTCAGCTTATTTATGGTTGCGATGGTTTTGCTGGCGAGCTTGGTCACATGGTGGTGGAACCAGAAGGCAGACCATGCGGATGCGGCAGAAAAGGTTGCTTAGAGACTTATTGCTCAGCAACAGGTGTGGTTCGCACCACTGTGGCAATGTTGGAAGAATCAACAGAGCCTACATCACTTAGAGATATTCCAAGAGAGGAACTTTCATCATACGAAGTATATAAAGCCGCTATGGCTGGCGATGCTATGGCGCAAGAGGTTTTCCGCCAAACGGGTAGAAGAATTGGTGTTGCATGTGCAAACATCGCTACATTCCTTAGTCCAGAGGCTTTCATCTTCTTCGGAGGATTGGCACAGGCAGGCGACCTACTCTTCCGTCCTATGGAGGAAGCATATAATGAGAATGTGCTCTCATTATATAAAGGTAAGGCAAAATTCCTAAAAAGTGGCTTAGATGGTGCCAAAGCAGCAGTCTTGGGTGCTTCAGCCATAGCTTGGAAACTATAAATTAGACTAAGAAACTAATTCATATTAATAATTGGATTTATCTAACTAATTAAAATTTATAAAACATGCGCGTAATTATTGAAAAAAACTATGAAGAGCTCTCACGCTGGGCTGCTCGTCATGTAGTGGAGACTATAAATGTCTTCCAACCAACAGCAGAAAAACCTTTTGTTTTGGGTTTGCCTACAGGTTCATCACCTATGGGTATGTATGCAGAAATCGTAAAAGCCGTGAAGGCTGGCGAAGTTTCGTTTAAGCATGTGCTCACCTTCAACATGGATGAGTATGTTGGTTTACCAGAAAGCCACCCAGAAAGCTATCACTCATTTATGGCTAACAACCTCTTCAACCACATCGACTGCCCAAAGGAGAATATTCACATTCTTAATGGCAATGCCGAGAACTTGGAAGAGGAGTGCAAGAACTATGAAAAGATGATTGAAGAAGTTGGTGGTATCAACCTCTTTATTGGTGGTATCGGTCCTGATGGTCACATTGCTTTCAATGAACCATTCTCTTCACTCACCTCTCGCACACGAGTAAAGACTCTTACTACCGATACTCGCATCGCTAACTCACGTTTCTTCGGTGGCGACATGAACGCAGTACCAAGCACAGCTCTTACTGTAGGTGTTGGTACCGTAATGGCTGCTAAGGAAGTGATGATTCTTTGCAACGGTCACAACAAGGCTCGTGCTTTGCATGCTGCTATCGAGGGTCCTGTTACTCAGGAGTGGACTATCAGCGCATTGCAGCTACATCAGCATGGCATTATCGTTTGCGACGAACTTGCTACAGATGAGTTGAAAGTTGGAACCTATCGCTACTTCAAGGACATCGAAAAGGACAACCTGTAATCATCTATAAATCAATCAAATAGCACACAGAACCATGAGACTTAATCTTAGTTCAGAAATAGTACTTAACAAAGTACCTGTAGAATTCTACAAGCCAAAGACTACTGTAGAATATTCAGAAATCTCCAGAATGGAGAAGATACATACTGACATCTTCGCTTCTATGGCAGAAGGTGCAAGCCATGTAGCTGATGGCATCGAAAAGGGAATCAAGGCTGCACAGCATGAAGGCAAATTCTATGTTATGGCTTTGGGCACAGGTTCATCGCTCAATGCTGTTTACAACGAGCTTATTCATCGTTACGAAAAAAAGGCTTTAAGTTTCCGTAACGTAGTTATTTTCAATGCTTACGAGTATTATCCTTTGCAGAAAGATAGCTCCATTCGCACTATCAACCAGTTGAAGGAGCGCTTCCTCAACCACGTAGATGTAGAAGAGCAGAACATCTTTACTCTTGATGGCTTTGTAGCTCAGGATGCTGTTCAGGATTGCTGCCGCTTGTATGAGCAGCGCATAAAGACCTTCGGTGGTTTGGATGTTGCTCTCATCGGTATTGGTCGCTCTGGAAACATTGCAGCCAACGAGCCTGGTTCTGGCCTTCAGTCGGCAACACGTCTTATCCTTATTGGCAACACCTCACGTGAGGAGATGGAAATAAGCGAAAAGACTAAGGAGTCAATTCCTCCTTGCTCATTGACAATGGGTATTGCTACCCTACTCTCTGCCAAGGCTATTTACCTTACAGCTTGGGGTGAGGAAAAGGCTGAAATCATGCAGAAGGTAATAGAGAATTCTATCACCGACACTCTGCCTGCATCCTTCCTCCAGACTCATCCAAACGTGCAGGTAGTGCTCGATCTTGGTGCAGCAGCTCGTCTTACTCGCATCGAACACCCATGGCTCGTAACATCTTGCCAATGGACCGACAAGTTGGTACGCTCTGCATTGGTATGGCTATGCCAGAAGATTGGCAAGCCTATCTTGAAGCTTACTAACAAGGATTACAACGAGAATGGCTTGAGCGAGCTCTTGGCTCTCTATGGTTCAGCATACAATGCTAACATAAAGATTTTCAACGACTTGCAGCACACTATCACAGGATGGCCTGGTGGTAAGCCTAATGCTGACGACACATATCGTCCTGAGCGTGCTAATCCATTCCCTAAGAAGGTTATCGTATTCTCTCCACACCCAGACGACGACGTTATCTCTATGGGCGGTACCATCCGTCGCTTGGTTCAGCAGAATCATGATGTACATGTTGCATACGAGACTTCTGGTAACATCGCTGTTGGCGACGAGGAAGTTACAAGATTCATGCACTTCATCAATGGCTTCAACCAGATCTTCGCTGATTCTAAGGACAGCATTATCTCTAACAAATATAAGGAGATCAAGAACTTCTTCGCTAACAAGAAGGAGAGCGACTTCGACACAAGAGACATTCTGACTATCAAGGGATTGATTCGCCGTGGTGAGGCTCGTACAGCTTGTACTTACAACGATATTCCACTAGACCACGTACACTTCCTCGACTTGCCTTTCTATGAGAGTGGTAAGATTGAGAAGTTGCCTATGACCGAAAAGGATGTTGAGGTTGTAAGAGCACTTTTGCAGAAGGTTAAGCCTCATCAGATATATGTAGCTGGCGACCTCGCTGACCCACACGGAACTCACAAGAAGTGTACCGACGCTGTACTCGCAGCCATCGACGAAGAGAAGAAGGCTGGCGCAGAATGGCTTAAGGATTGCCGCATCTGGATGTATCGTGGTGCATGGGCAGAATGGGAAATCGAGAATATCGAAATGTGTGTGCCATTGAGCCCTGAGGAGTTGAGAGCAAAGAGAAACTCTATTCTCAAGCATCAGTCACAGATGGAGAGCGCACCATTCCTTGGCAACGACGAGCGTTTGTTCTGGCAGAGAGCTGAGGACCGCAACCGTGCAACAGCAAGTCTTTACGACAAGTTAGGCTTGGCATGCTACGAGGCTATGGAGGCATTCGTAGAGTATAAGCCTCTCTAAACAAGTATACTACCTATCAATATTATAACCAGACCAATGACGAAAATAAATCTATTATTTGGTTCGTTGGCTTTTAGCGCAGCGATGTTGGGAATCAACCCAACATCGGCTGTCGCTGCCGACGTCAATATTATACCTATACCTGTAAAGACCCAAACCTTAAAGGGCGAATTTGTATTACCACAAAAAGTGGTTATTGCTTACCAGACAACAGATGGTAAGAACATAGCTCAATATATGGCCGACAAACTAAAAGCTTCTACAGGCTACGAGGTTAGATTGAGCGACAAAAAAGGAAATATCACTATTCAGATTACACCATCTTTGAAGATGGCGGAGGAGGGTTATCGTCTCAGCGTAACAGCTAAAGGCGTTACTATCAAGGCTAAAACAGCCAAGGGCGCCTTCTATGGCATGCAAAGTTTTATGCAATTGTTGCCTGCTCAGGTAGAAAGTGCAACTAAGGTTGAGGGAGTGAAATGGGTGGCTCAATGCTGCAACATCGAAGATGCTCCTCGCTTTGGTTATCGTGGTTTTCACCTCGACCCATGCCGCCATTTCATTACTGTAGAGAATGTGAAGAAGCAGTTGGATCTTATGTCAATGTTTAAGGTCAACACCATGCACTTCCACCTCACCGAAGATCAAGGATGGCGTATAGAAATCAAGAAATATCCTAAGTTGACTACCATAGGTAGCATCCGCACCGAGGGTGACGGCTCTTCGTATGGTGGCTATTATACTCAGGAACAGATAAAGGAAATAGTTGACTACGCAGCAAAGCGCTATATCACAGTAATTCCAGAAATCGACCTTCCTGGTCATATGATGGCAGCAATAGCTGCTTACCCAAACCTTTCGTGCAAGGGCGAGAAATGGAGCCCACGTACTGTTTGGGGCATCGAGGATCTTGTGATGTGCGCTGGTAAAGAAGATATGTTCAATTTCTTGGGCGATATCTTCGACGAAATAGTACCTCTCTTCCCTGGCAAATACTTCCATATTGGTGGCGACGAATGTCCTAAAACAAGCTGGAAGAACTGTCCTACATGCCAGAAGCGCATCAAGGATGAAGGTTTGCAGGCTGAAGGTAAACATACAGCAGAAGAAAGACTACAGAGCTATGTCATCAAGCGTGTAGAAAAGATGTTGGAGAAGCGTGGCAGAAAGATTATCGGCTGGGATGAAATCTTGGAAGGTGGACTTAGCGAAAACGCTACTGTGATGTCGTGGCGCGGAACTCAAGGTGGTATCGAGGCTGCTATGCAGAAGCATGATGTTATTATGACTCCTGGCAGCGACGGTATGTATCTCGACTGGTATCAGGGCGATAGCAAGATTGAGCCTGTAACCATCCCAAGTCCTCCAAGATATCTGTCTTCAACATATAATTACAATCCTGTACCAGACACCATCAAGACTCTTGGTTTGGCTCATCACATCTTGGGTGTGCAATGCAACAACTGGTCGGAATATATGTATACCAATGCTAAGATGGAATATATGATGTATCCTCGTGCGGTGGCGCTATCAGAGATTGCTTGGTCGCCATTGAACAAGAAGAACTTCAAAGACTTCTGTCGCCGCTTGGATGCCAACAGCATTCGCTTGGATGAACATAACATTACATACCATATGCCATTGCCAGAGCAGCCTTATGGTTCGTGCGACAAGGTGGTAATAACAAAGGACACAACTGTCACCTTCACCACCAGTCGCCCTATCAAGATGGTCTATACTTTGGATGGCACAACCCCTACTCCATCGTCAACAGTTTATACAGTTCCAATTTCTGTTAGTGGCAACACTATCATCAGAATTGCAACAGTATTGCCAACAGGCAAGATGAGCAAGATTAGAACTGTGGAAGTAGAGAAACAGGCTTACGCTCCAGCAGTAAAGGTTGAAGCACCTAAGCAGGGTTTGAAGATTAAGCGTATCAAGGGCAACTTCCTCAAGGTAAACCAGCTCGAATTGGCTGACGGCACTTGGGAATACACTGATATCAACAGCCTGAAGGATATAAAGATTAAGCAGATTGATGATGCTGCTACATTGCGTGGCGCAAACAACTATGCTGCTATTGCCGAGGGATACATCAACATTCCTGAGGATGGTGTCTACTATCTATCTTCTCGTTTTGAGCAGGTTTGGATAGACAACAAGCTCGTCATCAACAACGAAGGCGACGTGAAGGCAAGCACCACCAACGACTCTTCGGTAGCTTTGGCAAAGGGACTACACCCTATCAAGATAGTATTCTTAAGCAACATCGTTGGCGGTTGGCCTTCATGGTGGAGCAAGACTTCTATCGAAATGCGCAAAGACAGCGAACAGCAATTTACCGAAGTTGATGACTCTCAGTATTATAAACAATAAAAAAGGAAAAGCATTATGAAAATCAGATCTATAGTTAATGTGTCCTGCTGCCTCGCCTTGCTCTCTATGAGTACTGGCGTGGCAGCTCAAAGCGAACAGCGTTGGCACAATGTTGACATCAATCAGCAAAACCGCGAACCTCGTCGTGCTGTATTCTTTGCTTACGAAAGCATGGACAAAGCACAGAGTTTTGACAAGAAGAATTCTGCCAACTACCTTTCTATGGAAGGCATGTGGAAGTTTAATTTCGTAAAGGACCACAACAAGCGTCCTGCAAACTTCTTCGCTGCCAACTATGATGATTCTAATTGGAAGGATTTCCCTGTGCCTGGCTTGTTTGAGCTTAATGGCTATGGTGATGCCACATACAAGAATGTAGGATATGCTTGGGCAACACAGTTTGACCCAAATCCTCCTTATATCAGCGAAATCAATAACTACACAGGCTCTTATCGCCGCACATTCGAACTTCCTAAGGATTGGAAGGGCAAGGATGTGTACTTCCACGTAGGTTCTGCCACAAGCAACCTCACTCTTTGGGTTAATGGCAAATACGTTGGTTACAGCGAAGACAGCAAGGTGGCTGCAGAGTTTAATATCTCTAAGTATCTGAAGCCTGGCAAGAACTTGATAGCAATGCAGGTGATGCGTTGGTGTGATGGTTCTTACTTTGAAGACCAGGACTTCTGGCGCTTCACAGGTATCGCTCGCGAAGTTTATCTCTACGCTCGTCCTAAGGTTCATGCTGCCGACATCCGTTTGGATGCAGGTTTGGAGAACAACTACAAGGATGGTGTTTTGAACTATCAGATTTCGTTGAAGGGTGGCAAGACCGATGTTGCCATTACTCTTTGCGATAAGAATGGCAAGCAGATTGCTACTGCTACAGGCGCTCAAGGCTCAATCAAAGTGCCTAACGTAAATGCATGGACTGCAGAAACACCTTATCTATATAAGGCTTACATCACTCTAAAGAACAAGCAGGGTGCATCTGAGGTGATTCCTCAGAGAGTTGGTTTCCGCAATGTGGAAATTAAGAATGCTCAGCTTCTTGTTAATGGCAAGCCTATCTTGGTGAAGGGTGCCAACCGCCACGAAATAGATCCTGACGGAGGTTATGTAGTGAGCGTAGAGCGCATGATCCAGGACATCAAGATTATGAAGCAGCTCAACATCAATGCTGTTCGTACTTGCCACTATCCTGACGATCCTCGTTGGTACGACCTCTGCGACGAATATGGTTTGTATCTCACTGCCGAGGCTAACCTCGAATCACATGGTATGGGTTACGGTGAAAAGTCATTGGCTAAGTTCCCTGAATATCTTAAGCCTCATATTGAGCGCAACGAGGGCAATGTGAAGAGCTTCATCAACCACCCTTCTATCATCGTTTGGAGTTTGGGTAATGAAGGTGGCTACGGCGTTAACTTCGAAACCACATACGACTGGGTAAAGGCTTGCGACAAGACTCGCCCTGTACAGTATGAGCGTGGTGGCTACGACAGCAAGACCGACATCCACTGCCCTATGTATATCGACTATGATGAGAGCGAGAAATATTGCAAGAGCGACGGCACCAAGCCTTACATCCAATGTGAGTATGCTCACGCTATGGGCAACTCTGAGGGTGGCTTCAAGGAGTATTGGGATTTGATTCGCAAATATCCTAAATATCAGGGTGGATACATCTGGGACTTCGTTGACCAGGGCATACGCGACAAGAGTCCTATCACTGGCAAGGAAATATTCACCTATGGTGGCGACTACGGCCGTTATCCTGCAAGCGACTACAACTTCAACTGTAATGGTATCATTGCTCCAGATCGCCGCTTGAATCCTCACGCTTACGAGATTCAGTACTGGCATCAGAATGTTTGGATTAAGGACTTCGATTCTGTGAATGGAGCATTCAACGTTTACAACGAGAATTTCTTCAAGAATATCGACGACTTGAACCTTACAGCAACTATCTATGCAAACGGTGTGAAGCTCGCTACCGTAGAGATTCCTGAAACTAAGGGCATAGCTCCTCAGGCTACTAAGCTCATCAAGAGCGACGCTTTGAAATATGCTATTGGCGAGGCTGAGTCTAAGCATGGTAAAGAGGAAATCACCGTAAACTTCGCATTCGCAAGCGACGGCAGCCAGCCTTTGGTAGACAAGGGACAGGTAATGGCTCGTCAGCAGTTCATCATCAACGACTATAAGTTTGATAAGGTTCCTGCGGCTGTTGCTGAAGAGGCTACTGCAAAGAATGCTAAGACTCAACACGCAAGCAACATCGAGGTTGAAGAGACCAACGCCTATGTTAAGGTTTCTGCCGAGAGAATGACTGTTACAGTTGGCAAGCATACTGGTATGATCGACTATCTCGACGTTGATGGCGAACCAATGTTGAAGTTCCGCGAGAGCATGAAGCCTGAGTTCTGGCGCGCTCCTACCGACAACGACTATGGTGCATCAATGCAGAAGGAAATGAAGGTTTGGAGAAATCCTACCATGAATCTTAAATCATTTAATAAGACTATCGGAAACAACAATGTAGTGCTTACAGCAACATTTGAAATGCCTGAGGTTAAGGCACAGTTGGAATTGACATACAACATCAATGCAGCTGGCGAAGTTGTAGTAACAGAAAAGATGACAACAGACAAGGAAGCTAAGGTTGCCGACTTGTTCCGCTACGGAATGCAGTTGCAGATGCCTGCCGCTTATTCTAAGTTGGAATACTACGGACGTGGACCAGAAGAGAACTACATTGACCGTCACGCTTCTGCTTTCATCGGTAAGTACGAGTCGAACGTGAAGGATGAATACTACTCTTACATCCGTCCACAGGAAAGCGGCAACCATACCGACATCCGCTACTTCTCTATCTTCAACCCTACATCTGGCAAGGGTATCACCTTCGAGGCTTTTGGCGAAATGGAATGCAGCGCCATCCCATACTTGGTAGAAGACCTTGATGCTGGTGACGAGAAGAACCACAGCTGGGGACAGCATAGTGGCGACTTGGTTGACAAGGGTCTTGTACAGTTGCACATCCAGCAGCGCCAGTATGGCTTGGGCTGTATCGACAGCTGGATGACAAAGCCAATGGAGAAGTATCGCATGCACTATGCAGACCGCGAGTTCTCATTCAAGATTAAAGCAAGAAAGTAATATCTTGAAAAAGGACATACGTTAAAAGAAGAACACATCAATAAGGTTTTTAAATACTCATTAATACGGTTTGATAAAAACAAATTAGTTTTGGGATAATAGATTAGTTTTTTAGGTGTACCGCTTGGATGTTCGTGAGAATATTCAAGCGGTTTTATTTAATAATAAGACAAAGTTCCCAATGTCTACAATTCCAGTATGGTTCTTGTGATACTGTCTATAGAAATAGTTTATGAATCAAAAAAGTGTCAAGTAAAACCAGTTAAAGTCATGGTGAAATCAGGAAAAAACAGTATCACGTATTACTTCGCAAAGTATTACGTGATACTTGGGCAAGTAATACGTGATACTTTGGCAAGTATCACGTATTACTTTTTTTCGCCATTTTATTTTCATTTTTAAAACTTCCCTGTAGCGTCAAATTGTTCCTTGCATCGTTGCTTAATCTCTGCTTCAATTTCCGATACAGGGCGTGCGCCTATAATAAACGATTTCACGGCAACGGCTATCACAAACATTACTGCAGCTACACCTGCACCAAGCAACCAGTTGAGCATCTCGTTGGCAAAAAACGATTGGTCTAATACTATGATTGCAGCAACAATAGGCATACCAAACAATAGCCAGTCAGCACCCGACGACATCTTATATCCTTCAGTTGCTTTGCGATACTCTTCGTTGTTCATTAATATAGCCTTGCGCTTCTCAAGCCAAAGCATTTCAAATTTATCTTCCATCTTTTATTTTTCTTTCTATAGGAATGTCTACATCTACAAAATCCCCGTTTTATTTACCGCAAAGTTAGCAAAATCCCCAAATTTATACAAGGAAAAAGTTGCAAAATCCCCAAATTTACACAAGCGAAAAGTTGCAAAATCCCCAAATTTACACAAGCGAAAAGTTGCAAAATCCCCAATTTTAAGCTGTATTAACTTAAAGTAGGGGATTTATTTGCACAGTGCTTATTCTTTAATAAAGAAGATACTCTTTATTGTTGTCACAAATTTAAAAACAGACATCAGAAGTTTTATATGTAAAAAATAGCAGCCCGAAGGCTGCTATTTGATTAGTATTGAGAAGATATTGCTTCCAATATTACTTAGCGTTTACAGATATTTTTATATTCTTTCCATCTACAGACACTACGTACATGCCGTTAGCAGGAGCAACAACCTTGCCGTTAGAGCCTTGTGCCACTACTCTACCCGACATGTCGTAGAGCGTGATGGCAGACTTGCCATTAGCTGTGATGTCATGTCCGCTTATACGCAGTTTGTATGCAGCTCCATCTATAATCTGCTCCACTTCTGTAACTACGATATCGCTATAGGTGTAAACCGTGCGACCAAGATATGTGTCGTCTTGGTAGATTTCTTGTTGTGCCAACTTACCATCGCTGTTATACGTATATTTGTATAAAAGTGTTCTATTGACCTCAGTATTGCCATTAGGATAAATGGTTTTATCTACTCTGCATATTTCTGTCATGCGGTGAGCATCATCACGCTTTACATAACCAATAACCTCTACATCATACTTTTGAGAATGAGACATAGATTTGTATTCCAACATATTGCCATTAACAGCAAACTCACTTACATTACTTCTATCAAGAACCCATGTATTGTTGGCTGTATCCCATGCATAATATTTAGAATCAAAATCTGAGCAACCAAAAAAGATTCTCCAATTTTCAACCATTACCCTTGAATCGTTATTAGGCACAAGATCAAATTCTGGGAAAACAACTCTCGTGCTTTCTTCTTTATTTACGCCTACCCATTTGCCATCCTTTTTCTCGTAGCTTTCTATGTAGGAATTGTCTTCTGTTCTTCGAGTTATCGTCTTGCTTACTTCATCAACATTTTCATTATCTTGGTCGTCGACTGTGCGTTTTATGGTTGTTACATAGCCATTTTCATCAGTTGAAACATAGTCAGAGATACTCTTAGAACTAAATTTGAACGTTCCATCAGGCTGTATATAATATTTCTTCACAAGACCGTTTGGATATTGTTCTATTTTTGTTCCAAACATGATTTTTCCTTCTATGTCGTAACTAACAGAAATGTCTGTTAATACATTATCAGAAGAGAGATATGATTCATATTTATCTTGCTTATATAATTCACCTTTACTTGTGGTTAAATAACCTATCCTAGTATATCCATCATCAGTATATGTATACTCTGTTCGGCTATATATCTGACCATTATGGTAAGTCTCTTCATATTTAGTATAACCATTCTCGTCTAATTGAAGGATTAACTTTTCATTTTCACCAATCTCTATCTTTTGGTTTGTGATTTTTGTCCATACACCATCCTTCAACTCCTCAAGTATATACCTATGATCATACTCATTAATAATTGATTCTAATATACTACGCAGACGTTTCAGCTCCTTGCCTTTGCTGTCGTAGAACACATAGACAAAGCACTCATCACTTTCTCTTTCGCCCTTTACATAATTACCGTTGTCATAAAGATAAATGTTGTAAACTTCAGAGTTGTCAGAAGTGTTGTAGAATGTATTTCGAGTTCGTACAGACGTCTCATTACCCTCCTCGTCATAATTCGTTAGAATACGTTTTTGTATGGATATTCCGTCTATGTTGCATGGCACAGCCTCATAGCGTTCTTTCATGTTAACATGCCATCCTGTAAATGTATTATACCCCTCAAATATTTTTTCTCTATACCCTTCTGAATTGAGTTTTTTTTCATCAAAGCCGTTGGTATAGCTTTCTCGGAATCCTGGTGTCCACAGTTCATCCATCCAAAAATATGAGTGATATTCTGTCTTTCTTGTATATCCCTTAGCAGGCACACCTTCTTCATACACAATCTTAACTCCATCACGATCTGATAAAGAGCCGTCTATATTGTAAGTATAAATCAACGAATAAGGGTATAAGCCTGACCATTGATCATGCTCCACCATTATTAAGTCTTTATTTGTAGAAGAGCGCGACCAAGTTTTATACTTATAGAATCCTTCGCTAAAATCTCCAGATTCCGACTTTAATTTATAGTAATTGGTGGTGCAAATATCGCCTTCAACAGAAGTTTCTGAATATTTGTCCCAATAATAGTTGTCTTCAATATAGTCCTGTATTGGCTCATACCATGTAAGCACATGACCATTCCAAACTACATCATTATCGTTGGTTCTACCAATAGAGTATAGCAGCTTCGTCTCTATACATTCGCCACTTTCGGTATAAACATAGTTAGCCTCAAAGTCAAGTTCCAATTGTCCATCAGTAGAATTGCTACGATAGGTATACCCTGCTATTATTCTGCCTTGACTATCGAACTCTCGTTTTGATAAAGTTTTAGTTTTTGCACCATTCTCATGTGTATACACAACCAACATCTCTATCCATTCTCCATCAGCATTGTCCGTATAGGTATAGTCGTAGCGGCTATAACCATTGTCTTCTACTAAGATACGACCTTGTTTGTCGTACTCGTATGTACTTGTCCATAAACATTGGTCGTTACCGTCATAACGCTTAATTTCTTTAAGCACATTAATAGTCTCTTCGTTAGTTTTTGGCGCAGGCACAATATGTGCTTTAGCAACACTCATCGAAGAAGAGCCAAAAGGAGCGGCAGAAGATTTAGCCTTGTTTTCAGGAACTCGCTGCTGGGTGGCAGCATTAATGTCAATACCAAACAAATGTGGACGTGGAACATTCTGTGCCACAGCATTTGTACTAAAGGTACACAACAGGGCAAAAGCCCAGGAGTAATAGTTTTTTCTTTCCATAATTTTATTAGTCTAAGTTAATATAATAGATTATAAATAAGCAACATAAGTGCACTTTGCAAATATAGAGAAAAAATCTGATATTCTCCTGCTTTGTGGGGAATAATATTAATTAAGGAACAATTTAACCCTCCTTATGCCTATATTCCCGTAAAAATAGACAAAAGAAAGCTCCCCCGACAAATATGATTCAGCATATTTATCGGGGGAGCTTTTAGTTGAGCTTATATATTAATTTACTCAACTTTCGCAAATGTGGAAGTTAAAGAATTTAAAGAAGTTAGAGAAGTT
>OWJF01000956.1_pt1 | contig 13731 bp, 11 predicted proteins | sample 1732941 | NCBI WGS metagenome assembly OWJF01 (sample SAMN05065770, study PRJEB22554) | human gut metagenome | biome: ENVO:2100002; feature: ENVO:00000062; material: ENVO:00002003 | host: Homo sapiens | place: USA
CGGCCTCGCCGAACACCTGCTTGATGGCCTTAGCCTCAGAGATGTCGCCCACGTGTGTAGATGTGCCGTGTACGTTGATATAGTCGATGTCCTCTGGCTTCATGCCTGCGTCCTCAAGAGCGTTCTCCATTACGAGGCGAGCGCCCAGACCCTCAGGGTGAGAAGCTGTGATGTGGTGAGCGTCGGCAGACATGCCTTCGCCAACCATTTCTGCGTAGATTTTGGCTCCGCGTGCCTTGGCGTGCTCAAGTTCCTCAAGGATGAGGCAGCCTGCGCCTTCGCCCATGATGAATCCGTCGCGGCTTGCGCTGAACGGACGTGATGCGTGCTCCGGATCGTCGTTGCGTGTAGAGAGAGCGTGCATGGCGTTGAATCCGCCTACACCACTAGGTGTGATAGCTGCCTCTGCACCGCCGCTTACGATGACGTTGGCCTTACCCAGACGGATGAGGTTGAAAGCGTCAGCAAGAGCATTGGTAGATGATGCGCATGCAGATGTTGTGGTATAGTTAGGACCATGGAATCCGTACTGGATTGAAATCTGGCCTGCTGCGATGTCGGCAATCATCTTCGGGATGAAGAAGGGATTGAACTTAGGACCGTTCTCCTTGTGCTGTGCATAGTAGCCTACTTCTTCCTCGAAAGTCTTGATGCCACCGATGCCCACGCCGTAGATTACGCCGATGCGGTTCTTGTCTTCTGTGTCAAGATCCATGCCCGAGTCCTGGACTGCCTGCATTGCTGCGATGATAGCGAGCTGTGTATAGCGGTCCATCTTGCGAGCTTCCTTGCGATCGATGAAGTCGTTTATCTTAAGATTCTTCACCTCGCATGCAAACTGAGTCTTGAAATCAGAAGCGTCGAACAATGTGATGGGGGCTGCGCCGCTTACGCCGGCGACAAGGTTGTTCCAAGTCTCTTCAACAGTGTTGCCCAATGGGGTAACGGCTCCAAGACCTGTAACTACTACTCTTTTTAATTCCATTTAAAATAGTTTCGGGTTATGGTTGAAAAAAATGGTTTATGGTTTATGTACACCATAAACTATAAACCATAAACCTTATTTATTTTGCGTTCTCCTCGATGTAAGCGATAGCGTCGCCAACAGTGCCGATCTTCTCAGCCTTGTCATCAGGGATAGAGATGCCGAACTCCTTCTCGAACTCCATGATGAGCTCTACGGTGTCGAGTGAGTCTGCACCAAGGTCGTTTGTGAAGCTTGCTTCAGGCTTAACGTCTGCTTCGTCTACACCGAGTTTGTCAACGATGATAGCTTTTACTTTTGATTCGATTTCTGACATAATTTCTAATTTTAAAGTGTTTATAATGTAATTTCCTTCTTAAAAACTTTGCAAAGGAACTAATTTTTATTCATATAGGCAAATATTTTCTTGCAAAAAGACACACTGTGTGCACAAACACCCTATAAATGTGCATTTTTTTTGCCTTATTTTATCCTACCTGTGAGCCTGGCTTGACATTGCCCAGCACTGATGTCACATTGAGCGAACCGTCGAAGTTGACTGCCGACAGTATCATTCCCTGACTCTCGATGCCCATCATCTTGCGCGGAGCGAAGTTGGCTACGAACAGTACGTCCTTGCCTATGAGCTGCTCCGGCTCGTAGTAGGCAGCGATGCCGCTGAGGATGGTGCGGTCCTTGCCCGAACCGTCGTCGATGGTGAACTGAAGCAGTTTCTTCGACTTCTTAACTTTCTGGCAGTCCTTGATGTGGCCTACGCGGATGTCCATCTTCTCGAATGTCTCGAAGTCGACGTTCTCCTTGACGGGTGCTGCTACGTACGATGCTGCCTCGTTTGCCTTCTTGGTGTCCTCAAGCTTCTGCAGCTGTGCGTTGATGGCGTCGTCCTCAATCTTCTCGAAGAGCAGGGCTGGTGTGCCGAGCTGGTGTCCGGGCTTGAGGAGTTCGGTGCTGCCGAGCTGGTCCCATTCTGTCTCTGCCACGTTGAGCATCTCGCGGAGCTTGGCTGAGCTGAACGGAAGGAACGGCTCGAAGGCTATCTCAAGGTTGGCTACGAGTTGCAGTGAGATGTACAGAATGGTCTTCACGCGCTCCATGTCGGTCTTGGCTACGTGCCAAGGCTCGCAGTCGGTGATGTACTTGTTGCCGATACGTGCCAGATTCATTGCCTCCTTCTGAGCGTCGCGGAACTTGAATGCGTCGAGCAGGGCCTCCACCTTCTGCTTCACGTCCTTGAACTCCTCGATGGCAGCGCGGTCAACGTCCTGAAGCTCGCCGCACTCAGGCACGATGCCGTTGAAGTATTTCTTGGTGAGCTGCAGGGCACGGTTTACGAAGTTGCCGTAAACGGCTACAAGCTCGTTGTTGTTGCGATCCTGGAAGTCCTTCCATGTGAAGTTGTTGTCCTTGGTCTCCGGAGCGTTGGCTGTGAGCACATAGCGCAGCACGTCCTGCTTGCCGGGGAAGTCGACGAGATATTCGTGGAGCCATACAGCCCAGTTGCGTGATGTGGAAATCTTGTCGTTCTCAAGGTTGAGGAACTCGTTTGAGGGTACGTTGTCGGGCAGTATGTAGTCGCCGTGAGCCTTGAGCATTGTCGGGAACACGATGCAGTGGAACACGATGTTGTCCTTGCCGATGAAGTGGATGAGGCGTGACGACGGGTCTTGCCACCACTTCTGCCACGGACCCCACTTCTCGGGCTGGGCGTCGCACAGCTCCTTGGTGTTTGATATGTAGCCGATAGGAGCGTCAAACCATACGTAGAGCACCTTGCCCTCGGCTCCCTCTACGGGTACGGGAATACCCCAGTCGAGGTCGCGGGTCATAGCGCGCGGCTGCAAATCCATGTCGAGCCACGACTTGCACTGGCCGTAGACGTTGGGGCGCCACTCCTTGTGGTCTTCCAGAATCCACTGCTTCAGCCAGTTCTGATAGTTGTTGAGCGGCAGATACCAGTTCTTGGTGGCTTTCTTTACGAGTCCATGACCCGGGTTGTTCTTGTTGGTGGGGTTAATAAGTTCCTCTGGCGAGAGCGTGGCACCGCACTTCTCGCACTGGTCGCCATAAGCGCCCTCGGCACCGCAGCGCGGACATGTACCCACGATGTTGCGGTCGGTGAGGAATTCGCCTGTCACCTCGTCGCAGAACTGCTCCTCGGTCTTCTCTACCAGCTCGTGCTTGTCGTAGAGTGTGCGGAAGAAGTCGCTGGCAAACTTGTTGTGAATCTTTGATGTGGTGCGGCTATAGATGTCGAACGAAATGCCGAAGTCCTCGAACGATTTCTTGATGAGGTTATGGTAGCGGTCTACCACTTCCTGAACGGTGATGCCCTCCTTGCGGGCGCGGATTGTTACGGGCACGCCGTGCTCGTCGCTACCTCCGATGAACATAACCTCCTGCTTCTTAAGGCGCAGATAGCGCACGTAGATGTCGGCAGGAACATACACGCCAGCCAGGTGGCCTATGTGTACGCCACCGTTGGCATACGGCAGTGCCGCAGTGACGGTGGTGCGTTTGAAATTCTTTTCTTCCATATATAATAATGTGATTTTTTTGTTTCTGAGTGCAAAGTTAGTGCAAATCGAACACAATTCAAAACAAGCAGCTCGTTTTTATTGTCAAATTGATATTTATTATATATAATAAGGTGTAGCCGTAAGACTACCTGTTTTGCTGAAAAAGCCCCTTTATAGTGCGTTAATATCAAAAATGTGCAATTTTGCCACTTTTTCATATCAAAAATGTGTAACTTTGCCGAAAAAGGATATTAACCAATGGAAATAAAGAGGGATATAATAGAGAAACTGAAAGCGTGGAAAGAGAATCCACGCCGTAAGCCCTTGGTGTTGCAGGGTGCTCGCCAGGTAGGCAAGTCGTGGGCATTGAAGAAGTTTGGCAAGGAATGTTTTGACGACATTGTTTATATAAACTTCGACACAATGCCTGCTCTAAAGGAAGACTTCAGACGAACCAAGGTGCCGGCACAGCTCATAAGGCAGATGGAGATAATGACGGGCAAGCCGATAACTCCTTCGTCTACGCTTATAATTCTTGACGAGATACAGGAGTGTAACGATGCATTGAACAGCCTGAAGTATTTCTGCGAGGATGCTCCTGAGTATGCTGTAGTATGTGCCGGTTCGCTCTTAGGGGTGGCTTTAAATCGTTCGGGGGCTTCCTTTCCGGTAGGCAAGGTGAATTTCATGACTCTATACCCAGTGTCGTTTGCTGAATATCTCAGAGCAATTGATGCCCAGCTGTATCATGCCTATGAGATGATAGACACCATTATGGCTGTGCCGGAGGTGATACATCAGCAATTGACAGATGCCTATAAGGCGTATCTTGTATTGGGAGGTATGCCCGAAGCTGTGAGTGCGTATATTGACGCCAAGGATTGGGAGGAGGCGAAGGCCATACAGGACGGCATACTCCAGTCTTATTCATTAGACTTTGCCAAGCACATCAACAATAAGGACATTCCGCGAGTGTTTCAGGTGTGGGGCAATTTGCAAGACCAATTGGCACGTGAAGACAAGAAGTTCAGATACGGTGACGTTCAAAAAGGAGCCAGAGCACGTGAGTATGAAGGAGCTATAGAATGGCTGTGTCTTGCAGGATTGGTACATCGTGTGTCGGCATTGGAGACTCCAAGGCTTCCTTTGTCTGCCTATAAGAAAAGCAATGCATTCAAGCTGTATCTTAATGATGTGGGATTGTTAGGGCGTAAATTTGACTTGGATGTGCAGACAGTATTGGCTGGCGACAATTTGTTTACCGAATTCAAGGGCGTTATGGCTGAAAACTACGTGCTGCAGTCGCTTGTTCGTCAGTTTGGCAACTCACAATACTATTGGACATCGGGCAACATGGCCGAAGTGGAGTTTGTATTACAGGCTGATGGCAAAATCATTCCGATAGAAGTGAAGGCTGACAAGAATGTGACAGCAAAGAGTCTGGCGTATTATCGTAAGCAATATACCCCTCAATTGTCTGTGCGACTTTCCACGCTAAATATGCGTAAGGATGACGATTTGCTCAATCTGCCGCTGTATCTTGTTGACAAAATGAGCCGGTTTATCAGCGTGGCAGATTGGAATAAAGATTAAGGGAAGAAGTACACACAAGGCAGCACATTGGGTGTACGGATTGAAAATAACAAAACGCCCTGCAAGGGCAAAAGCATTGATAATTAACGCTTTTGCACTTGCAGGGCGCATTGTTTTATTAGGGTTTATCTTGAGCGTCAAACGGGAGTACGACGTGCAAGCTGATTAACCTAATTGGGGGTTATTGAATGTATTGTTCTCCCCATAAGACGGTGTCTATTGTGAGGACAGGGCGAACAGCGTACGGAATGTCTTTCTTGTGGTCCAAAAAGTAATGTGTATGTGTATCTTTATCATGAACAATCATATTTAAACACCAGCCTAATCCATGGCCATCTGTGTCGTGTCCAGCATCAGTTGATGACCAATACACACCACCATTTGATTGGGGATCAGTAGAGGGAAGATACATTATGTTCTTTGTATATCCAGGTTGAACGCCTATATATTTAAATTTTGTTACAACACCGTTTTCGATAACATTGTCTACTTCTACATTCTCTGTTTTTGTGCTGAAATTGTCATATTGGTCAACAAAGTCCATTTCTTTTTTTGTTGGTGTACGCCAATTTGACCCCCACACATAGTCACTACCAGTCTTTGCTGCCTCAGTCCAATTCATTTGGCCTTCTACATTCTTTGTAGCGATTCTCGGACCACCAATCCACAGCTGTACCCATCCTATTGTCTCTGTTTTACCATCGATGGTTGCTGTAGCAGTACCAGTAGTAGGACCAGAAGTCAGAGTATAGTATTTGCCGGCGGTGAGACCTGCTTCTTTTGTGGTGTTGATGCGTTTCGTATCATTCCAAACTGCAATCTGCACCCCTGCAGGAACAATAACATAATATATTCCGGCATTGCCTTTGCTTTCTTTCTGGAATACAGATACTTTTGTGTCGCTTGTTACAACCTCGAAGCCTGCCTCGTTCTTCTTAGCTTTCAGTCCTGATACATACTTGCCCTCCTTAGTCATGAGGAAGATGTCGCACGGACCATAGTTGTCCACCTTTACGATGCGGAGCACGGCAGCCTGACGTGTCATATTGATAGTGAGGCCTTCGGCGCCAGTTGTGGCTGTTTCGGTAGCACCAGCCAAAGCGTAGAGCTTGGCAGCTGAAGCCTCAGTGCCTTTTTGATTGGTGAGGTCGATGGTGGTGCTTGGATAATAGGCATACCATTTGGCAGCGGTGCTTGTAGCCTTAGCGTCAGCGCACGAGAATTTCTCACCGTTCTTGGTGAATGTATAATAATCTGTTATGAGGTTGTTGCCAACTGATACTTGGTCGTTGTCTGTATACTCGAATTTCCATGTACCGAATGTGGCGCTTGGGTCGAATGTGGCGCGTGTGTCATCCTGCTCAACATTGGCAATAAGGGTCATTCCCTTGCCCTGACCGTTGTTTGAATCGTCGTTGTCGTTGGCGATGTCGCTGCTGCACGATGTGAAAATAGTGGCTACAGCAGCCAATGCTAATAATATAGTCTTTTTCATTACCTTTGTAATTCTTATAGCTCTCTTTGTGTTATCTTACTACTTACTTATCGTTTTTCTTAAGCGTTGTTAGATTTTTTACTCCCAAACGTCGTCGCCGTCGCCTGATGTGATGTCTTCATCGTGCGTAAAACCACCTGTTGCTGGTACAGAAGCCTCACCGCTACCGGCAAGAATTGCTTGGGGTTCAATCATAATAACACTAATCTGAGGTTTCAGATATGGCTTTTTCATTTTGTAAAAAAAAAATTAGATTAATAATTAAAATTTAAACTCTCTTATTGTATTAAAGTCTTTTTATAACTCTCTAATGCGTCTGTAACTCTCTGTATTACACTTTATGACACTTATCGTATAATGCACACTTTGTACAAATTGCAAAGTTACATATTTTCCTTCTAAATTATTATATTTTTCCGCTTTTTTTAATGTTACAATTCTGTTACAATTTATAAGTAACAGTTCAGAATTAAAAACAAAAAAAAGCGCAACCCCAATTGCTTGGAGTTGCGCCTTGATATAATAGTGTTAGCGATATTACTTCACTTCAACTGCCTCTGCCATTGCAGCCTCTTCCTTCTTGATCTTACGACCGAGAGTGATGTAAGCTACCGGAGCAGCGATGAAGATAGACGACAGTGTACCGAAGATTACACCGAGCAGCATAGCGAATGAGAAGCTGCGTGTGCTCTCGCCACCGAAGCAGAAGATACAGAGCAATACGATGAGCGTAGAGAGTGATGTATTAATGGTACGCGCGAGGGTCTCGTTCAGCGACTTGTTGAAGAGCTCCTGCAGATCCATCTTCTTGTGCAGTGTCAGGTTCTCACGGATACGGTCGAATACCACCACCTTATCGTTGATAGAGTAACCGATAACGGTAAGGATAGCACCGATGAAGGTCTGGTCTACCTCAAGCGAGAACGGAACAACGTCCCACAGCAGTGAGAAGAATCCGATAACGATTGTGGCGTCGATGGCAAGTGCTACGGTAGAACCGATAGAGAATGCCACGTTGCGGAAACGTATCAAGATGTAGAGGAAGATAGCGGCGAGGGCGATGATCACTGAGATGATGGCACCGTGAGTGATGTCCTTAGCCACAGCCGGACCTACCTTTGTAGACGATACGATTGAACCGCCTGCACGAACGTCAGGGTTCTTGAATGCCTCAACGCTGCTCTGTGTAACGAGACCAGCACCGTGCAGACCCTTGTAGAGGATGTTCTCCACCTCGTTGTCTACAGCCGGATTGTTCGACTCAATCTTGTAGTTGGTTGATATACGTATTGTCTTGCCGTCAGTACCGAGGGCGAGGGCGTTGACTGTTGCACCCTTGAACTGGGGCACGAGTGCTGCCTTGACATCCTCAGGCTCTACCTGCTTCTCAAGCACTACAACATAGTTGCGGCCACCGGTGAAGTCGATACCCTTGCTCAAGCCACGGATGGCGAAGCTGCCAATCATAATGACGATGATGGCGGCGAAGATACCGAACGATGTCTTGCAGTTTGACATGAAGCCATAGTTCTTGTTCGCCATGAAGTTGCGCGAAATCTTGGTAGAGAAGGTCTGCTTTGTCCACTTGTCGTGAGCCAGACGGTTCTCGTAAACGAGACGTGTCAGGAACACAGCGGTGAAGAACGAGCAGCAGATACCGATGATAAGTGTGGTAGCGAAGCCGCGGATAGGACCTGTACCGAACACATACAGAATGATACCTGTGAGGATTGATGTCAAGTTAGAGTCGAAGATGGCTGAGAAAGCGTTGCTGTAGCCAAGCGACAGAGCCTGCTTTGTGCCGAGACCCTTCTTGAGTTCCTCCTTGGTACGCTCGTAGATAAGCACGTTGGCGTCTACCGCCATACCCAAGGCAAGCACGATACCGGCGATGCCAGGCATTGTGAGCGCAGCCTGGAACGATGCCATGATACCCATTGTGAAGAAGAGGTTGAGCAAGAGGGCACCGTTGGCAACCATACCCGGGATGAAGTCGTACATCACGACCATGTAGATCATCAGGATGATGAAGGCTACGATGAACGAGATGAAGCCCTGCTGGATTGACTGAGCACCGAGTGTAGGACCTACTACCTCCTCCTGAACGATGTGTGCAGGAGCCGGCATACGGCCAGACTTCAATGTGTTTGCCAAGTCCTTAGTATCCTCGATGGTGAAGTTACCGGTGATTGACGACTGACCGCCAGAAATCTCACCGTTAACGCGAGGTGCTGAATATACAGTTCCGTCGAGTACGATGGCGATAGCCTTGCCTACGTTGGCCTTGGTGAGGGCTGCCCAGCGGCGTGCACCGTCAGAGTTCATTGACATAGAAACCTCAGGTGTACCAGTAAGGTTGTTGAACTGGTCCTTGGCATCGGTCACAACGTCGCCCTCGATAGGAGCGCGTCCGTTAGATGTAGTAACCTTGATGGCGTAGAGTTCGTATACGTTCTTTGCCTGGATGCCGTCGGCTGGCTTAGCACCCCAGAGCAGACGAAGGTCTGAAGGGAGCACCTGCTTGGCAATGGCAGAGTAGATAATCTTGTTGACAGCAGCTGTGTCGCGTGCCGAAGCATAACCTACGAGGCTCAATGCACCGTTACCAGTGGGCTGGAATACAGAGAAGAGCGGGTGCTTCTTCTTTGCCTGTGCCAGCTGTGCTGAAGTCTCCTTAGTGTCGGCTGCTTCGTCAGCGTTCTTCTTGAGCTGGAGCTTGGCACCGGTAGCCTCGGCTGTAGCCTTAACGGCTGCGGCTGTGTCGGCTGCTGTGGTGTCAGCCTCTTCGGTCTTGCCCGAGAGGGCTGCTGCCTCGCGCTGGTCGAGCTGCTGGAGGTAAGGAACAATCTCCTCAGAGTTGTATGTCTCCCAGAACTCAAGGTTTGCGCTACCCTGGAGAAGCTTACGAACGCGCTCAGGCTCGTTGATACCCGGCATTTCTACCATGATACGGCCCTGCTGGCCTTCGAGCTTCTGGATGTTAGGCTGAACGACACCGAACTTGTCGATACGTGTACGTACCACGAGGAACGAGTTGTCGATAGCTGCCTGAACCTCATCGCGCAGCACCTTCTCTACCTGCTTGTCAGAAGAGTTGGGCGATACCTTGCCCTGGAGCTGCTGTGTGGCGAAGATCTCAGAGAGGTGATGTCCCGGAGCGTTCTTCTTGTAAGCGTTGATGAAGAGAGTGATGAAATCGCTCTGCGACACCTCGTGCTCGGCACGTGCTTCCTTCATCGACTTGGTGAAGGCAGCGTCTGTCTTGTGGTCGGCGAGGTTCTCAACTACGTCGGGAACGCTCACTTCGAGGATAACGTTCATACCGCCCTTAAGGTCAAGACCGAGTCCGATCTGTGTCTCAAGGCACTTCTGGTATGAGTAGAGCCCGAGGAACTTCACAGAGTCCTTGTAGTCCTGCTGTGCTATCGGGTCCTTTATCTTCGCAGCCTGACTGTCATAGTATTTTGTGGCAGCCGAGAACGAGAGATAAAAGATACTTGCAAGCGTCAGAAGGACGGCTGTTACAATTACAATACCTTTGTTCTGCATTTTTTGTTTTTATTTTTTGTTATTATTGTTTTCTTCGTTAGTATTGTTTTATACTAAAGCATAGATAGCGTGCAAAGTTACTGATTTTCTTTCGTTTTGCGAAATTTATAGCTTTATTTATTTAATTTAAGGTGCAATATTAGCAAATCTCACCACCTCAACTCCAATCAAACCACACCACCTCACCATCTCAACCTCTCACCCCCTTTTCAGCCAACAGATGATGGGGTAATGGTCGGATGCCTTGATGGAGTTGTCCACATGGCAGCGATAGGGTGTCCAATGGTCGGAGCACATGATGTTGTCGATGCGCACGTAGAAGGCGTTGTAGTGGTAGCTTATGCCGGGTCCGTTGCCCGAGGCTACATAGCAGTCGTTGAGCACCGATGCCAGTCGGTGGCGCACATATGAAATGGGCGAATCGTTGAAGTCGCCCACGAGTATGATGCTTCTGCCCTCATGCTGCTCCACATATCGTGCCACAGCATCGGCTTGCGGGGCGCGTATGGCTGAAGCCTCGCCCAGCTTGTGCCACAGTCGGCGCGACTCGCGTTCGGCTTCGCGGTTGCGTATGTCGCCCTTTATCATGGCGTGAAACTTGGAGCGGTCGTCGAGCGATAGTCCGGTAGTCTCAAAATGGTTCACTACAACTATCGTGGTGTCGCCCTTGGCTGTTACTACATGGAAGGCAGCCGAGTTGTTGCCTTTTGATGTGTATTCGATGTTCTCCTTGTCGGCTATAGGGAAGCGGCTGTATATACATATCTCGTCGCCACCGTCCTGTGCGTTGGCGGTGGAGTGGTGGGGATACATAGCCGAGAGGGTAGAGTCGACTATCTCGTGCTTGCGTCCTGACGTGCCGTATTCCTGCATGCACAGTATGTCGGGGTTCTGACGCTTTATGTATTGTAGTATTTCGGACGGCTCGGAGGTGTCGGTCCATGTGCTGAAGTTGAACACGTTGTACGACATCACCTTTATGCTGCCCTGTGGGGTGGCAGGGTTGCGGTTGAACGGTGTGTAGACGCGTATGGGCTGGAATCCCAACACCAGTCCTGCCACAGGAATCGCTGCCCATTTCACTCTGAACATCAGCCAGAAGACGAGAAACGCCAGATTGGCAACGAGTAATACGGGGAAAAGCAGTCCTAAGTTGGCTATAAGGGGGTGGTTGGTGGGGTTGACGCGGTCGCTGTAGCCTATGAGCAGCATCACCACGATGGTGGCGATGTTGGCTCCTGCTATTATCCTGAGTGTGAAGTCTTTCATTGTTTTCGTGGCTGTCATGTCTGTTTTATTTGCGACTCTTGTCAAACAGCCATTGCTTCTCTTCGTTGGTCAGGCTGTCGTAGCCCGAACGGCGTATCTTGTCGAGGATAGCATCGGTGCGCTCCTGCTCCCTCCGCTTGCGCTCGTTGTATTCGGCATCGGTCTCAGGGCGCTGTGTGGTGCGTCCGTTGGGCTGGCTGTAGCCCCAGCGTGAGGTGTCAGGACCCTTGGCGCTGCGGTGGGTGCGTCGCTCCCAGCCCGAGCGCAGCGAGTCGAAGAACTGCTGTCCGCCACGACGGTTGTAGTTGATGTCGGGATGGCGGCGCCAGTAGCGTATGAGGAAGAATCCTACAACCATACCGCCAAGGTGTGCAAGGTGAGCCACGCCGTCGCCGGTGGTAGAGAATGCCATGAACAGCTCTATGCCAGCATAGATGAGTACAAACCACTTTGCCTTGATGGGCACAGGCAGGGGGAAGATGAACAGGCGCTCCTCGGGATAGAGCATGCCGAAAGCGAGCAGTATGCCGTATATGGCACCCGAAGCGCCCACTGTGGTCCATGCGTTGAGGAACATGGCGTTGGCTTTCACTACGAGCATGGTCTGCGAGAGTGAGAATCCGGGTATCTGTTCGGCGGCAAGCAGATAGAACTGCACCATCTGTGCCAGCTCTTGAAACAGTCCGGCACCTATGCCGCAGGCGATGTAGTAGAACAGGAACTTGCGTGCTCCCCACGTGCGCTCAACGATGCAGCCGAACATCCACAGTGCAAACATATTGAAGAATATGTGGCTCCATCCGCCATGTGCGAACATGTAGGTGATGAGCTGGTAGGCATGGAAGTCGGGCGCCATGATGAAGTGCAGGCCGAGGATACTGTTGAGGTCGGCACCTATCATCTGCAAGGCGTAGGTGGCGAGAAACACCACGACGTTTATGATGAGCAGGTTGCGTGTTACTGTTGGAATGTTATTCATAATAAATGTGTTCAATTTGTTCATTAACAAGTGGCAAAATTACTAAAAATCCCCGTAAACAGGCATAAAAAGGGGTATTGGCGTTGTTTTTTTCAATAAATTATGCACTTTTTTCCGATTTTAGTTTGAATTGTGAAAGGAATAGTCTAAATTTGCTTTTGGAAAGGTAGCAAATGTATGATTTCCACCCTATTTCCGATTGTTTTCACTTGAATTTTACAAACAATTTAATACATAAAGAATTATGAATAAGACAGAATTAATTGAGAAGATAGCAGTAGGTGCTGAACTGAGCAAGGCTGATGCCAAGAAGGCTCTTGAGGCTACAATCGAGGCTATTAAGAACGCTCTCGTTGAGGGTGACAAGATCCAGCTCATCGGCTTCGGTACATTCAGCGTTTCGGAGCGTCCGGCACGCGAGGGCATCAACCCTGCTACTAAGGAAAAGATTACTATCGCAGCAAAGAAGGTTGCCAAGTTCAAGGCTGGCGCTGAGCTTGCTGACGCTATCAAGTAATACAGCAAAAAGGTTTAAGAGAATTATTCTTACGACGTAAAACGAGTCCTTTTGCCATGGCAAAAGGACTCGTTTTATTTAGTTGAGAGTTGAGAGTTATTCCGCGCATAGGTACTCCGCGAGTTTCTCCACAGCGCGTGCACGGTGCGAAATGCCATTTTTGATGTCCATACCGAGTTGTGCGAATGATTCCGTGTAGCCTTCGGGCACGAAGATGGGGTCGTAGCCGAAGCCTTCGGTGCCTTGCTTCTCGGTAGAGATAGTTCCGCGAACGATGCCTTCGAAGAGGGTGTAGTCGGCTATGTCGTTCTTGCGGGCAAGGCAGATGACGGTGCGGAACTGCGCACGGCGGTCGTCGCTGCCGTCGAGGCGGCTGAGCAGCTTCTGCATGTTAGCCTCCGAGTCGTGGTCGGTGCCTTCGGCATAGCGGGCAGAATGTACGCCCGGCTCACCTCCAAGTACCGGCACTTCGAGTCCTGTATCGTCGGCAAAGCAGTCGTAGCCGTAGTTCTCCACGATGTAGCGTGCCTTCTGTATGGCGTTGCCCTCAAGCGTATTGGCTGTTTCGGGTATGTCGACGTGGCAGTTGATGTCGCTGAGCGACAACACTTCAAAACGAGAGCCGAGTATGGAGCGTATCTCGTCAAGCTTGTGTTTGTTGTTGGTGGCGAAAACCAAACAAAAAGCCCCACCCCCTTGCCCCTCCCCCGTAGGGAGGGGAGTAGTATGTATTGACTGGTTGTGCATATTTGTTGAGTTGTATTTATTTAGAAGTATTGCTGTCTCTTATACACATCTCCGAGCCCACGAGACTACGCTGCATCTCGT
>OWJF01000963.1_pt1 | contig 13689 bp, 16 predicted proteins | sample 1732941 | NCBI WGS metagenome assembly OWJF01 (sample SAMN05065770, study PRJEB22554) | human gut metagenome | biome: ENVO:2100002; feature: ENVO:00000062; material: ENVO:00002003 | host: Homo sapiens | place: USA
CCGAGATCTGCACCTATTAAGTCGTCGGCAGCGTCAGATGTGTATAAGAGACAGGGCTTGCTTCTAAGAGTAGAAACGAACTGTTCTGTTGCCGGAGACGGACCTTTCGGGTCGGTCTCCGGCAGTATTTTTGTTATCGCGTATTAAAAAACAGCCGGAACGACTTTCTGCTGCGCTACATCGATGATGCCGTATGTATTCAGTCTGAGTTTGGGAATGACCGGAAGGCTGACGAAGGCGAGGGTCATAAAAATGCCGATGTCTTCCGCTACACCATGTGCCTTGAGGGCATCGTTCAGCGCCTGCATTTTCGCCGCAACGCTCTCTGCGCTTTCGGTGCTCATCAATCCGGCCACCGGAAGCGCAAGTTCTGCCACGACCTGTCCATCTGCCACAAACGCAAGTCCGCCTTTGTTTTTCCGCACAGTGTTGCCGGCCAGCATCATATCGGTATCGTTGTCCCCTGCCACAATCAGGTTATGGGAATCATGTGCGATGCTCGATGCAACGGCTCCGCATTTCAGGCTGAAGTTTCCTAAAAAGCCAATGCCCACATGGCCGGAGTGATGATGCCGCTCAAAAACGGCCAGTTTTACGATGTTGTGTTCCGGGTCCACACCGGGAGCTTTGCCCGGATGCCGTTGGAACGGGATGATTTTTTCCTCCGTAAGCAGCTCGCCCCGGTTCAGGCAGATGACACGCTCCTGCTCCCCGCTTTCCCGAAGTTCCAGGTCCTGCAGTGTGATCTCATCCAGATCAAAGGAATCCATAACGTGGGAAAATCTCACACGGTCGATGTCAAGCGGTTCGGGTTTCAGCGTTTTTCCGTGCTCGGCCACCAGCGTGCCATTCTTGTAAACCTGTTCGACCGTAAAGGATTCAAAATCCGATACTACAATGAGGTCGGCAGCATACCCCGGTGCCACGGCACCGTGCTGCTTTAATCCAAAATACTGTGCTGGAACCAGCGTCGCCATTTTGACGGCCACTGCCGGGTCCGCCCCCAACCGGATTGCTTTACGGATGTTGGAATCGATGTGTCCGTTGTCCAGCAGGTCACCGGGGTGCTTATCATCCGTCACCAGCATGCAGCGGCTGCAATAGGGCTCCCGGAACAGCGGCATCAGGGCCTCCATATTTTTGGCAGCCGTTCCTTCCCGGATCATGATGTATTGTCCGCGCCGGAGTTTTTCCATGGCTTCCTCGATGTTGGAGCACTCGTGATCGGACTGAACGCCTGCCGCAATATAAGCATTCAGGTCCTTATCGCTCAAGAGCGGTGCATGGCCATCCACGATCTTTCCCGCTTCGGTGCAGTCGCGGATCTTCTGCAGGATCTTCGGGTCACAGCGCACCGTTCCATAGGCGTTCATCAGTTCCGCAAGCCCCAGCACACGGGGATTGCCGTAGTAAGGCCGGAGCTGTTCTGCGTTCAGCACCGCACCGGATTCATCCAGATCCGTGGCCGGAACACAGGAGGGCAGCATGAAATAAACCGAAAGGGTCAGATTTTTTGTCGTTTCCAGCATAAAATCCAAGCCTTCCAGCCCCGCAACGTTCGAGATCTCGTGTGGGTCTGTGACCACCGCAGTGGTACCGTGGGGCAGCACTGCCTGCTCGAAGGCCGGGCCACAGAGCATGGAGCTTTCGATGTGGATATGCCCATCGATCAGGCCCGGGCAGACATATTTGCCGTGCAGATCAACTTCTTTCCGGCCGTGATACGCACCCACACCCACGATCCGGTTTCCGCTGATGGCAATGTCAGCGGTGTCGATCTCATCGGTGAACACATTGACAATTCTGGCATTTTTCAAAACCAGATCGGCCAAAGCATCTCCTCTGCCTGCCGAGATCCGGCGTTTCAGCTCATCAGACTGCATAGAAAAATCTCCTCTCTCTGAAGTTCGATTTTCTCACCTGTAGATTGGTTCTGCCATTATTCTACCACGCCTTGCCGCTGCGGAAAAGATGTCGGGAAACAAAAATGGCCCCGGAGGGCTTGTTACAGCTCTCCGGGGCCACTTTATGTGCGTTGTGCCTTGGCGCAGACCGTCAGCACTCCACTGCCACCTTGATCACGCCGTCCCGTTTCTTTTCAAACAGCTCGTAGCCCTCTGCGATCCGGCGCAGGGGGTAGGTGTGGGTGATGAGCGGTTCGGTATCGATCTTGCCTTCTGCGATGAGACGCAGCGTTTCTTCACAATCGCAGCCGTCCACGCCGCCGGTCTTAAAGGTGAGGTTTTTGCCGTACATTTCCGGCAGCGGCAGGGTCTGTGCCTTATCGTACAGCGCCACCACCGTCACAACGGCGTTGGGCCGTGCACACTCCCATGCCAGCCGGAAGGTGGAGTCTGCCCCTGCCACCTCCAGCACCACATCGGCCCCGCCGTGGTCGCTGTGGACACGCACAAAGGCGGCGCAGTCCTCCGGCTGCACCGTGAGCACCTGCGGGTAGTGCTGACGGATGAACTGCAACCGGTTCTCGTCCTTTTCGCACACGATGATGCGCTTGGGGCTGTGCAGCATGACGCACAGCAGCGTGCAGATGCCGGTCGGCCCTGCACCGAGGATCAGCACGGTATCCTCGGGGGTGATCTCCGAAATGCGTGCCGCCCAAAAGCCGGTGGCCAGCACATCGCCCACCAGCAGCGCCTGCCGATCGGTAACGCCGTCCGGGATCTTGTTCAGTCCCTGATCCGCAAAGGGCACCCGGACATACTCGGCCTGCCCGCCGTCGATGCGGCAGCCCAGCGCCCAGCCGCCGTTTTGATCGGTGCAGTTGTTCACAAAGCCTTTTTTGCAGAAAAAGCACTCTCCGCAGAAGGTCTCCACGTTCACCGTCACCCGGTCGCCGGGTTTCACATTGGTCACCGCACTGCCCACTTCTTCTACGATGCCCACCATCTCGTGCCCTACGGTGATGCCGGGCACCGCCCGGGGCACGCTGCCGTGCTTGATGTGCAGGTCGCTGGAGCAGATGCTGGCAAGGGTCACCTTTACAATGGCGTCCCGCTCGTGCTGCAGCACCGGCTTTGGTTTTTCCATCAGGGCAAACGTTCCCTCTGAAACATAGGTATAGGTCAGCATGCTTATTCCCTCCATGCGCTTTGATCTTTCCGAACGGAGTATACCGCAAAAGTCAGCCGCTCACCCGGCTCACAGGATATACTCCATCTGCCGTTCCTTTGTTTTCATACCCATTTTTTCGTAGAAGTGCTCTGCCGAGGTGTTTCCTGCCCAGACGTTCAGCGTCACCTCGTAGCAGCCTTGCTCTTTTGCCTGCTGCTTTACATATTCAAACAGGCTTTCTCCGATGTGCTGTCCCCGTGCCTGCTGGTCAACGCACAAATCGTCGATGAAAAGTGACTTAAAGGGCACCATATTCGTAGAAAATGGCTGCTCCTGCATTTGACAGAAAGCGTAGCCCATACACACATCATCCTCGTTCACGGCAACGTAGATGGGTCTGTCCTCCTGCTTCAAAAGCTCTGCCAGCTCGCGGACGGTGTATTTGGTGGTGCCGGGAATAAAAACATCGGGACGGATCTCTGCGTGGATCTGCAGCACCTGCCCCAGCAGCACAAGAAGTCTGGGAATATCTTTTTCCTTTGCCTTACGGATTCTCATTTTACGTTTCCTCAAATCTTTCTCCGGGCCGCTCGTTTTCCTGCGGCGGCTCCGAATTCCATCGTGAAGTACCTCTATAAATTCTGAGTTGCTGTTCTCAGTATACCATGTTTTTCCCTTGCGGAAAAGATAGCGAAACAAAAATGCCCCCGGAGAGCTTGTTGCGGCTCTCCGGGGGCATCTTATGTGCGTTGTGCCTTGGCGCACACGACCGGCGTTTTACTCGATTGCAATCAGATTCGGGTTCTCAGGCAAAGCCTTCGTCTGCTGAGGAGCAGGCAGCTCGACGTGCAGGACGCCATCCTCGAACTTTGCGTGGATGTCTTCCTTCTTCACATCGCCCACGTAGAAACTGCGTGCGCAGGTGCCGGAGAAGGATTCGTGCCGCAGATAGCGGCCCTTCTTATCCTTTTCGTCATTACTGTGGCTGCGCACTGCCTGAATGGTCAGGTAGCCGTCGTTCAGATCCATCTGAACGTCTTCCTTCTTGCAGCCCGGCAGGTCAACCGCTACTTCGTAGCCGTTGTCCGTCTGTTTGACATCGGTCTTCATCATGTTTGCACCACGCTTACCAAAGGTATCACGAGCCTCACGGTTCATCATACGTTCCAGTGCAGCGTCATTCCAGAACGGATCGAAGAAATCATCGAACAGGTTTTCATGGAAAACAGTCGGCATAAGCATAAATCATTCCTCCAATCCCGGCGTTCGGGTCGGGGCAAAAAATCTGAAGCGTCCACTCAGAAAGGCTTTCCGGGGAGCCTAGCGGCTCTCCTTTTGCCCTTCCTCCTGAGCACGCCACTGTTATAGCACCGTTCATTAGCAGTGTCAATAGAAGAGTGCTAAAATTCACGAAAGAATAATACTTTTATAAAATCCTATGCAATCTTTTCAAAATTCAGTCGTATCATCGTGTTTTTATCATTTCTGCCGGTACATCGGCGTAGACAGATATTTCATGCCGTTGTCCGGGACGATGACCACAATGTTCTTTCCCTGATTCTCCGGTCTGCGGCCCACCTGCATCGCTGCGTGCAAAGCCGCTGCTGCCGATGTGCCCAGAAACAGTCCTTCCGCCCGCAGCACCTCATGGGCCGTTTCGTAGGCTTCCTCGGTGCGGACATTGATGCACGCTACGGGGCGTTCCTCTGCCGTCCGTAGCGATGCCCGGAAATTTTGATTGATGGCTTTCAATCATTCACGGTATATCTTTTTTACTCCATTCTCTGAATCACCGCACCCAGCCATCGGCACAGGGTATCGCCTGCCTGATTTGCGATCTCCAGCACGCGGGCGTGGCTATGCTTGACCGTCTGGATGCCGGTGGCCATGTTGGTGATGCAGCTGACGGCCAGTACCTTCATGCCCATGTAGTTGCAGACCATGGTTTCCGGCACGGTGCTCATGCCCACGGCATCGGCTCCCATCCCCGCAAAGGCGCGAATTTCAGCCGCCGTTTCATAGCAAGGGCCCATAAAGCCCATGTAAACGCCCTCCTTGTAGGCAATGCCCAGTTCATCGGCGGTCTGCTTGGCAAGGTTCCGCAGTTCCAGACTGTAAGGTTCGGTCATGTCCGGGAAGCGGGGGCCGAAGCGCTCATCGTTGGGGCCAATGAGGGGGTTCGTGCCCATCATGTTGATGAAGTCGGTAATGAGCATCAGGGTGCCCGGCGCAAACTCCCGGTTGATGCCGCCGCAGGCGTTGGTCAACACCACCTTTTCCACGTCCAACAGCTTGAACACATAGAACGGGTAGCAGACTTCCTTCATGGAGTAGCCCTCATAGAAATGGAAGCGGCCTTCCATGGCGTAGACTTCCGTGTCCCCCAGCTTGCCAGCCAACAATGCGCCTTTGTGTCCTGCCACCGTGGATACCGGGAAGTTGGGGATATCCTTGTAGGACAGTTCTTCCGTGTCCGTAAAGTCCGCGGTCAGCTTGCCAAGGCCGGAGCCCAGCACCACCGCGATCTTCGGGCGCTTTTTCGTGTGCGTCTTGATATATTCCGCACTTTCCAGTGCCTTTTCATAAAGATGTTCCATACCGTTCTCTCCTTTTCCCAAAAAATTCGATATACTCTCTGGGTTCAGTATATCGGATTTTTCAGGCCGATGCAAGACGCCCTTCATCGAGTCTTATTAAAAACCAAGGAGCAGATACTTCACATCACGAGTGTGTTGTATCTGCTCCTTGGTTCTCCGAATGTCTTATCTCTGGCCGATGTTCCACCGAAACAGCTCATATCCTTCCCGGATATCCTCCGGCAGACGTTTCAAAGTCTCGTCCCGCAGTTCCTGCGGCATCCCGTAAAAAGCTTCGGCAATGCCGCCGGTGATGCAGGCAAGGGTGTCGCTGTCGCCGCCCAGAGAGACCGCATTGCGAAGTGCATCCTCAAAACTGACGCTTTCCAGAAAAGCAATGATTGCTTCCGGCACAGTTTCCTGACAGGTCTCCACATGATGATAGGTCGGCCGAATTTCATCGCAGGTACGGTTCAGGTCATAACCGAAGGTCTGCTCCACATATTGTTTGATTTCCGGCTTGCTGTGGCCGGTACGGGCCAGAAAAATCACTGCCGCCGTGGCCTGCGCGCCTTTGATGCCCTCCGGGTGGTTGTGGGTGACTTCAGCGGTCACTTTTGCCATTTCCAGCGTTTTGTCCAGCGTATCGAACAGCCAGCCTGCTGCCGACACCCGCATAGCCGCGCCGTTACCGAAACTACCATAGGGATTCGGATTTTCTGCGTGCAGCCACCGGCGGAACATCCCGCCGTAACCGGCATGAGGGTATGTTTCTCCCCAAATGCGCATCTCGCTCTTTGTTTCTTCAAATGTTCTCTCCGGGATGCCCTTACCTGCAATCAATCCCCGTGCCACCGCAACGGTCATGACCGTATCATCGGTGAAGTGCGATTTCTCGCTCAGCAGCGGAAAATCCTTGTGCTTGTAATTGTTGTGGTCAAATTCATAGGGACTGCCCACGATGTCACCCAAGATTGCTCCTAACATGGCTGTTTCCTCCCTTACCTATGATGCCGCTTCTGGAAATCAGCTTCGATTTGTTCTTTCCACTCTGCGCCGATGGACGCGCAGCAGGGTGCTTCCCGCATCCGGGAGACTGTCTCGCTGACAACGTGGTAGTTGACCGCCACGCCCTGTGCGTCATTCTCAAACCGCACAGCCCGGTCGGACGAGATGCCGAAGCGGGCAGCTTCCTTCACGGCGTCCATGTTGGCACCGAGGAACAGGAACTCCCAGCCGTACTGCTCTTTTTCCCGCTCGATCATCCGGCGGATCTTCTCATAGCCAAACCGTTTGCTGGCGTTTTCCAAGCCGTCCGTGGTGATGACAAAGATGACCTTTTCGGCGCGCTCGTCCTCCGGCAGATGGCGCTGGATATTCACCATCTTCTCCACGCCGTAACCAATGGCATCCAGCAGCGCCGTGCAGCCCCGGACGTAGTAGTCCTTTTCGGCCAGCGGTGCAACAGCCTTCAGCGGAAAACGGTCGTGCAGCAGCTGCACCTCATGGTCGAACAGGATGGTGGTCACGTTGGCCTCGCCCTCCTGCTCCTTCTGCCGGGTCAGCATGGCGTTGAACCCGCCGATGGTGTCCGGTTCCAGTCCGCCCATGGAGCCGCTGCGGTCCAGAATGAAAACAAGCTCGGTAAGATTTTTCTTCATAAGAAATGCCCTCCGTTTTGTGGTGTATCGCTTTCGTTGGCAAAAGGATACCACAAACCGGAGGGCAAAAGGTCAACGGGCAGGCGACAAATTACGCACCCAGCTGTTCCTGATCGTATTCAAACAATAGCGTATTGACCTGATTGATGTTATAGATTTTCTGTTCCAGACAGTACCGCACGATCCAGTCCCGCTTGGAGCCATCCGAAAAGGCATAGCCCGCGCTCTTGAGCAGGTCGATGGTTTCATCTTCAGACAGGTGCAGCCCAACCGCAAAGGCCAGCACCGTTTTCTTTTTGGGGTTGTAGTCGCGATTGCACTGAATTTTGGAGAAATGCTGCCGGGAGATGTTGGACTGCTTGTACACGGTGGAGTCTTTCAGCCCCCGCTCGTCAATGAGCCGCAGCAGCCGGGTGGTGAAGCTCTCGCCAAGGTTGTCCATCAGGCTTTCCAGACTGCGGGCTGTCCTGGGTGCCGCGGCGGGTGCCGGAACTGCACCTAGCATCGGCACGGCGGCATCTTCTTCCAGAAGCCTCCGCCGCTCTGACAATTCTCTGCGCCGACGGCCAAATCCGTAGCTTTCATCGTTCTGTGCTACATAGTGGTCGTCAATGTACTCCTCCACCGAGGTGAACAGCTTCCGGCTCACGGCCAGCGAGCCCCGGTCGTAGAGCACCAGATACACGGTCAGGTCGTGCTCCATGACGTACTGTGTGATGGTGTCCACCGCAATGCGGAAGGCCTGTTCTTTGGGGTAGCCATAGTTTCCGCTGGACAGCAGCGGAAAGGCCACGCTCTCGCAGTGGTATTCTGCGGCTAATTCCAGCGCAGAATTGTACGCACCGGCCAACTGTTCCGCTTCGCCAGACCCGCCGCCATGCCATGCCGGGCAGACTGCATGGAAAATATATTTTGCGGGCAGACCGAACGCCGGGGTACACACGGCTCTGCCCAAATCGCAGTGGCCGATGGCTTCACAGGAAGCGGTCAGCTCCTGCTCCCCTGCCGCCTGATAGATGGCACGGCTGGTGCCGCTGCCCTGCAAAAGGTTCCGGTTGGCCGGGTTGACAATGGCATCCGCCGCCACTTTGGTGATGTCATTGCGGATCATCAGAAACGGCATGGTGGTTCCTCCCTCACATGGTTTTCTTCATCCTATCACATCCGGCGGGGCGGTGCAAGGGGTGCTCTTGTTTCCGGCCCGCGCAGCTATTATAATAATAGGTACCGAAAGAAGGTGAGCTTCCTGCACGACATCTGGAATCCATGGCACGGCTGCGTCAAGTGCAGCGAGGGCTGCCAGAACTGCTACATGTATTTTCTCGACCGGATGCGGGACCAGAACGGAGCCGAGATCTACAAAACGAAAAGCGGCTTTTCCTACCCGCTCCAGAAAGACCGCACCGGACACTACAAAATCCAGAGTGGTGAGCAGATCCGGGTCTGCATGACCTCGGATTTCTTCTTGGAAGAAGCCGACCCGTGGCGGGCTGAGGCGTGGGGCATCATGTGCGCGCCCTTCATCGGGCCAGTAAGCATCCGGCAGTACCTTTCCGCCGGGCAGATCGAGCAGGTCATCTGCGGCGGCGAAAACTATGATGGTGCCCGCCCCTGCAATTTTGATTGGGTCAAATCGCTCCGGCAGGAATGCGTGGATGCCAACGTAACATTCTGCTTTATCGAGACTGGCACTGTGTTCATCAAAGACGGTAAACGCTACCACCTGCCCAGCAAGCAGCTGCAAAGCCGGATGGCTTATAAATCCGGTATGAACTTTCAGGGAAGTCCCATCCGTTTTGACCTCGTGGACGACTGGGGCTACCCCATCCCGCAGGAAGATCTCTATGTGCCCCATTTCCGCGCAAACTGCGAGACCTGCGGCAGCAAGTTGATCTGCAACGGCTGCAGCGATTGCGGAAAATGCTTATAAAATAAAGGAGTTCTATCAATACAAATGGAACTTATGGCTGATCTGGTGTGCAATTTCGTCCGGCAGCGGGCGGAAACCGATGCAGGTCAGGGTCATGCCTTCTCCGTTTCCATCAAATTCTTCCGGCTCCAGCTCGGTGTGGCAGGCATCCCGGATAAGGAAGAAGTCTTTGTTTTCCACCAGTCCCAATTCCTCGGCAATGGTCTTTGCTTTCAGCAGTTGATTGCGGTTCTTTGCCCCACATACGGTCTTGGTAAATGAACCATCGAACCATTCTTCATAGGTTGCTTTCTCCAACATGATTTCTGCCCGATAGCCGGTAATTTCTCCGTCTTTCTCGATGGGTTCCACGCCCTGTCCCATGCCGATGGGGTCGGTGAGGAATGCCAGCGAAGCGTGGCAGCACTGCGCCGCCAGCTTACCGGGAGACATCTGCAGATCTTTTCGGGCAATGATGAGTTGACGCATTTTTTCTCCTTCTTACGACAGCTTGATCTTCAAATCTGCCAGCAGATTCACCGCTTCCGGCAGGGAAAATTTCGCATCCTTCAGGCGGCTGCCCAGAATGTCCACCTTATAGCCTGTAGCATCCCGGAAATCCGCCTTGCGCAGGTCACACTGGTAGAATTCCGTTTCGTGAAGTTCTACACCCTTGAAATTCGCCAGCTGCATCTCGCATTTGGCAAACATGGAGCCGACAATTTCGTTGCCGTCCGAAAAGTCGAAGCGGTTAAAGTTCATTTCGGTGAAGGTGTTATATTTCAGGCTGCACCCCTTCAGCGTATGGATGGGGTCTGGGAAGGCACCATTGGACATCAGCGGTGCCCACTCGATTTCATTCAGGCGGCAGTCCTCAAAATCCAGCGACTGCACCGAAGAATGAGTGCTGCGCAGACCTGTGATCTCACACCGCACGAATTTGCACTCGTTCAGCGTGGTATGCTCCAGTTCGCATTTGGCAAAGGTGCAATCCACAAACACGCAGTCGGTAAAGTCGCAATCCTCAAAAGCCTCCTCGGTGAACGACAGGTCAGCAAACCGTTCACCTTCACAATAACGCTCTGTCATAAAATTCTCCTGTCAGCGCAGTTCTTCCAGCAAAGCTGTGCAGCCCTCCAGCACGTCCTGCCAAGTGACCTCAAAGTCCCCGGTATACCACGGGTCGGCCACATCGCCGGGGCGGCGGGTATGGTCCATCAGCAGAGACACTTTATGCTCCGGGTCGCTGCCCACAAAACGCGCCATATTGCGCAGGTTGTTGTGATCCATGGCAATCAGATAATCGTAGGTTTCGTAATCCCGCCGGGTCATCTGCCGGGCGGTTTTACTCTCGCAGGAGATGCCGTGCTCGGCCAGCTTCCGCCGGGCGGGCGGATAGACCGGATTGCCGATCTCCTCGGTGCTAGTGGCCGCGGATGCGATTTCAAACTGGTCAGAAAGCCCAGCTTTGGCCACAAGATCTTTCATTACAAATTCGGCCATTGGGCTGCGGCAAATGTTCCCATGGCAGATGAAAAGCACTTTCGTCATGTCAAAATATTTCCTTATATCGTATCATTTTGAATTTTGCACACATGCGTGCAAAATTCAGTTCTGCTTCAAGAACTCCCGCAGCACATCCTCTGGGCGGGGTGTATGGTTCGGGTACTTTTCCCGCAGCGGTGCGGCGGCACCATCCATAATGTAGGGCACACCCACAATGTCCAGCATCGACACATCGTTATAATTGTCGCCAAAAGCCATCACATCTGCAAGGGCGATGTCCAGAGTCTTGCAGATGCTGCGCACACCGATGCCCTTGTTGGCAAAGGTGGTATCGATCCAGTACGGCCCTGCCACAGCGCAGTTCGCCTCTTTCCATCGTGGGACAAACCGTTCCGTGTAAGATTCTACGCCTTCGTGCAGATACACCGATACTTTTGTGATCTCCTCCGGCACCTCGGAAGGGTCATGGATGATTTGATAATTGTTCCCGATGAACTGAATACGCTTGCGCATTCCCAGACCCCGCTCCATCAGGTATGCAGTATTCTGACCGGAAAGCATTACCTCGCCCTGCCCGTCGCTGCGGGTCCACAGGTCGTTGGCGATTTCTTCGGCCAGCGCGCGCGGCATCGGATTCTTGGCGATGCACTGTTCGTCCTTATAGATCACGCCGCCGTTCTCACAAAGAAACACACAGCAGTCTGCCACCGGTGCAAAGAGCTTGCGCAGGCTGGTATACTGCCGACCGGATGCCGGGCAAAACAGAATGCCGCGCCGATGCAGCTCCCGTATCTGTTCAAAAATCTCGCTTTCCAGTTCCTTTTTTCCGTATTGCAGCAGCGTACCGTCAATGTCGCTGCAAATCAGTTTGATTGACATTTTCCGTCCTCATTTTTCAAGATAATTTTAGGCAATTCCCCGGCATCCAGAACACGGACGCCTTCGTCCATCAGCATCTTGGCAAAAACACCCTGTCCGGGAATCTTTGTCCCGGAAAACGTTCCGTCGTAGATTTCCTTCACGCCGCAGCTGGGACTGCGGGATTGCAGGATGGCAAGCTCCACCCCATTTTCTTTTGCAATGGCAAGGGCTTTCGCTGCACCTGCCCGGAACTCCCGGTCCACATTGATGCCCTCTTTGTTCGTGACAACGCCCTGCACGATTTCCGCCGGGCACCGCGGTGTGGGCAGTCCGCCCAAAACCTCCGGGCAGACCGGAACCACCTGATGCCCCCGCGCAAAATCACAGACCGCCTGATTGTAATTGTTTCCGCCGCTGTATTTGCAGTTTTCGCCCAGCAGGCAGGCGCTGACCAGAATCTTCATTGTTGCGCGCTCCGTTTTTCAGATACTGAATCTTTTACCTATTCTACCACGCTTTTGGGCATTGAAAAAGAGGATTTTGCTTTTTCCGCAAATCGCGGATACGTCCGCCGAATTCTTTTGCATCAAATCGCATTGTTCAATCCTTTCCATAGTGTGCCTACTCATTTTATCCATCCCATTTATACACAGTTCCGAACCAAAAGAACCGCATAAAGTTCTCATCAAAAAACAGGGAGTGACATCAAATCACTCCCTGTTTGCATTGATTGTATCAGAGTTTCGTCATCCAAAGGCCATGCAGGTTGCAGTATGCGTAAACGGCCACCGGCTTTTCACTTCCCAGTTCAAACACCGCGTTGGGAGCCTGCCCCGGATTCAGATAGCGGATCTGCCCGCCGTTCTCAGTCTCCAAAAAAATCCACTGAATATAGTGAACATCCGCCATGGGGTGCTCCACCGCGCCCACTGTGACCGTGAGACGACTGCCGGAAAGCTCTGCCACCGGCAGATGCTTCTCGCCGCTGGCTTCCACCGTATTGGGAATCAGCTCTTTCATTTTCTCCCCGCAGCAGAATAGCGGAACGCCTACGTTATGGATGGTAGTGACGAGGTTGCCACAGTGATTGCAGATGTAAAACTTTGCCTTCATATCGAAATCCTCCATTGGAATGTTATCGGTGTGTTTCTTGTGTCTATATGATAACATTTCCTATTTATGATTTCTGTAACTGAATCACGCAAAGCGTTTTTGGGCTCACTTGCAATAAATCTCAATGGCTTTCTGCGCAAATTCTGCGGCACCGGCACCGCCGGCAGCATTGATGTTTTCCGTAAATGCTCCGCCTGCCCCATACATCTGCCCCAGCTGATTCAGGATCACCTTGGAACAGTTATAGTAGTGCTCTGTGATAAACTCCTGCAGCTTCTTCACCTGTGCCTGCACTTCAGAGTCCGCCGGGTCTTTGCTCTGCATCCCGCCGAATGCCGCCACGATGTCCATCAGTTGACTGCTCATGTCCTTGACCTCTTTCTCGGTCTTATGGGCAGTTTTTTCCTCAAACTCTTTGTATTCCGGCGTTTCGCCCCATTCCTTTTTGGCCTGCTCGGTATACTTCTTGATCTTCTGCGTATCAAATGCGGTAAAGTCCATAACCATTCCTCCTGTGGATCGAATTTTCTGCGCAAGGCCGATCAGATCTTCAAGATGCTGCTTTTTCAATGTCAGAAGTGTGATCTGCTGTTCCAGTGCTTTCTGCCGGTCAAAAGCAGGATTCTCCACGATTTTCTGGATGTCCTTCAGCGGAAATTCCAGTTCCCGGAACAATAAGATCTGCTGCAAACGTTCCAGCGCGGCATCGTCATACAGCCGATAGCCTGCTTCGGTACGGCCCGCCGCGCGCAGCAGACCGATTTTATCGTAATATTGCAGGGTCCGGATGCTCACTCCGGTCCGCTTGCTCACTTCGTTCACTGTCATCATCTTGCTGTCCTCCCTTGCGACAGCCACAGTATACGCTATGACGCTGCGTCAGGGTCAAGAGGTTTTCTGAAAAATTTTTCAGCCTTCCCTCTGCTCCACGATTTCCAAGCTGTCACGCCCCACACGGCAGAGCAGAAACAGCACCCGCACACCTGCGGCC
>OWJF01000972.1_pt1 | contig 13533 bp, 10 predicted proteins | sample 1732941 | NCBI WGS metagenome assembly OWJF01 (sample SAMN05065770, study PRJEB22554) | human gut metagenome | biome: ENVO:2100002; feature: ENVO:00000062; material: ENVO:00002003 | host: Homo sapiens | place: USA
TCTACACCTATTAAGTCGTCGGCAGCGTCAGATGTGTATAAGAGACAGATAAAGAGGTTATCGACTATTTTTTCGTAACTTTGTAATACGAACAATATAAAGAGTCGGTAGCCTCTTTATATATTTATACGGTTTCTGCAAGTTGCCGTATGTAAATGTAATACAAACGTGGGTGGAATCCACCTCTTTACACCTTATTATATATATCAGACATGAACAACGATTTTAGAAAATTCGCCACCAAGCATCTTGGTATTAATGGTATGGCACTTGACGATGTAGTAAGTTGCCAGAACCAGTACCTCAATCCATATATTCTTGAGGAACGTCAGTTGAACGTTACACAGATGGATGTGTTCTCTCGTTTGATGATGGATAGAATTATATTCCTCGGAACAGAAATCAACGACTATACTGCTAATACTCTTCAGGCACAGTTGCTATATCTCGACTCTGTAGATAGCGGTAAGGATATTTCTATTTATATCAATAGTCCTGGTGGTAGCGTTACCGCAGGTTTGGGAATCTATGACACCATGCAGTTTATATCAAGCGATGTTGCTACTATCTGTACAGGTATGGCAGCTTCTATGGGAGCAGTATTACTCGTTGCAGGAGCTGAAGGTAAGCGCTCGGCACTTACACATAGCCGTGTGATGATTCATCAGCCTCTTGGTGGTGTACAGGGACAGGCTTCTGATATTGAGATTGAGGCTAAAGAGATACAGAAATTCAAGAAAGAACTCTATAATATCATTTCAGAACATTCACATACACCATTCGAGAAGGTATGGCAGGACTCTGACCGTAACTATTGGATGACAGCCGATGAGGCAAAGGAATATGGAATGATAGACAATGTATTAAAACGTAAGAAATAAAGATGCCGTCAAAAACTAAATGCTCCTTTTGTGGACGCACAGATAAGGACGTTAAGATACTTATAACAGGTCTTAATGGTTATATCTGTGAGAACTGTGCACGACAGGCTTATGATATTGCTGCAGCACAAGGCTGTTATAAGAGTGCTGATGCGGAGGGCTCACCTTTTAAGATGAAGAAGGTGCCAAAGCCTCGTGAGATAAAGGCTTATCTTGATGAATATATCATCGGACAAGATGAGGCAAAGCGCCATTTGGCAGTTTCTGTCTACAACCACTATAAGCGTTTGCAGCAGCCTGTTGACGAGAATGGTGTTGAGATAGAAAAGAGCAATATCATCATGGTTGGCTCTACAGGTACAGGTAAGACCCTTTTGGCCCGTACCATAGCAAAGCTTCTTGATGTGCCTTTCACCATTGTCGATGCTACTGTATTTACCGAAGCAGGCTATGTGGGCGAGGATGTAGAGAGCATCTTGAGCCGCTTGTTGCAGGTCTCTGACTATAACGTCGAAGCTGCTCAGCGTGGTATCGTCTTTATTGATGAAATTGATAAGATAGCACGTAAGAGCGATAACCCTTCTATCACTCGCGATGTAAGTGGTGAAGGAGTGCAGCAAGGTCTGCTGAAACTCTTGGAAGGTACTATGGTGAATGTGCCACCAAAGGGTGGACGTAAGCATCCAGACCAAGACTATATCCATGTAGATACCAAGAATATCCTCTTTATCTGTGGTGGTGCCTTCGATGGTATCGAGCGCAAGATAGCACAGCGACTAAATACTCACACCGTGGGTTATAACTCTGTGCAGAATGTTCGCAAGATAGATAAGGAAGACCTTATGCAGTATGTGTTGCCACAAGACTTGAAGTCGTTTGGTCTTATACCAGAGATTATTGGTCGTCTGCCTGTGCTTACATACTTGAAGCCTCTCGATCGTGAGGCTTTGCGCCGCATATTGATGGAGCCAAAGAATTCTATCGTAAAGCAGTATGTAAAATTGTTCGAGATGGATGGTATCACCCTTACTTTCGATGATGCGGCTCTCGACTACATCGTTGATAAGGCTGTGGAATACAAACTCGGTGCACGCGGATTGCGTTCTATCGTAGAGTCTGTGATGATGGATGCTATGTTTGAGATTCCATCTAAGCGAACAAAGAAGTTTGAAGTAACTCTCGACTATGCTAAGCAACAACTTGATAAGTCGCACTTGCATCAAATAGAACAACAATAATATACTATAAAAGGGGAGTTGAGATGAGCAACAATCTCGCTTTTGATTTCCGACTCCCCTTTACTTTAAATACCTCTATGACCTATGGCAATCAATTACAACTTGACTAAGCAACTAAAGCAATTCTTCGGCTTTGATAAGTTCAAAGGCGACCAAGAGGCTATAATCAGTAATCTGCTTGAAGGCAACGACACCTTTGTGCTCATGCCTACAGGCGGTGGTAAGAGTCTCTGCTATCAGTTGCCATCATTGATAATGGAAGGCACTGCTATTGTTGTGTCGCCACTTATTGCGCTGATGAAAAACCAAGTTGATGTCATCAATGGTATGTCGGAGAAGGGAGGAGTGGCACATTATATCAACTCTTCGCTCAACAAGGCTGCCATAACACAGGTCATGAACGATATTCGCAGCGGACTCACTAAGTTGCTGTATGTAGCTCCAGAGTCGCTCAATAAGGAGGAATATGTAGAATTCTTGAAGACTATCAAGATTTCTTTCTATGCCATTGATGAGGCACATTGTATATCGGAGTGGGGACACGATTTCCGTCCAGAGTATCGCAATATCCGTCCTACGATAAATAAGATTGGCAATGCTCCGGTCATTGCCCTTACGGCTACTGCTACCGACAAGGTGCGTACCGATATAAAGAAATGTCTTGGCATTTCTGATGCTAAGGAATTCAAAAGCTCGTTTAATCGTCCAAATCTTTATTATGAAGTACGCCAGAAGCGTACCGATGACGATACTAACAAGCAAATAATTATGTTTATTCGCCAAAATCCTGGCAAGAGCGGTATCATATACTGCTTGTCGAGAAAGAAGGTGGAAGAACTGGCAGAGATATTAAAAGCCAACGAGATAAAGGCTGCACCTTATCATGCAGGTCTTGACTCTGCTACTCGTTCACAGACCCAAGACGACTTCTTGATGGAGCGTATTGATGTTATTGTTGCTACCATCGCCTTTGGTATGGGTATCGACAAGCCTGATGTACGCTTCGTAATACATTACGATATTCCTAAGAGTTTGGAGGGATATTATCAAGAGACAGGTCGTGCTGGTCGTGATGGTGGCGAAGGACAATGTATTGTATTCTATTCGCCTAAGGACTTGCAGAAACTTGAGAAGTTTATGGAAGGCAAGCCTGTGGCAGAACAGGATATCGGCAGACAGCTGTTGCAAGAGACAGAGGCTTATGCCGAGAGCTCTGTCTGTCGCCGTAAACTGTTGCTCCATTATTTCGGTGAGGAATATAAACAAGACAACTGTCGCAACTGCGACAACTGCTTGCATCCAAAGCAGAAGATCGAAGCTAAGGATGCACTCGTTGTGGTGCTTGCAGCAATCAAGGCTGTGAAGGAAAACTTCATGCAAGACTATGTGATAGACTTCGTGAAGGGACGCGCTACAGACGATATCGTATCTCATCATCATGATGAACTTGATGAGTTTGGAGCAGGCGAAGAGATGGATCCTAAACTTTGGAATCCTGTAATCCGTCAAGCTATGATAATGGGATATATCAAAAAGGATGTAGAGAACTACGGCTTGCTGAAGCTTACTGCTGCAGGCAAGAGATTCCTTAAGGCTCCTTCTTCTTTCATGATAGTAGAGGATAATGATTTCCGCTACGACTATGAAGCTGATGATAGCGATGGCTGTACAGCAGCCCTGGACCCACAGCTATATTCGCAACTAAAGAGCTTGCGCAAGAAGGTTGCTGCCAAGAATAATGTTCCAGGATATGTAGTCTTCCAAGACGTATCGCTTGAGCAGATGGCAACAATGTATCCTGTTACTATGGCTGAACTTCAGAATATTCAGGGAGTAGGAGCAGGTAAGGCTATGCGCTATGGCAAAGACTTCTTGAAGCTTATCAAGGAATATTGCGAAGAAAACGAGATAGAGCGTCCTGAGGAATTACGTGTGCGCACCGTTGCTAAGAAGTCAATGCTCAAGGTAAAGATTATCCAAAGCATAGACCGTCAGGTTGCTCTCGACGATATCGCACAGGCACAAGGCTTGGAGTTTGGCGAATTGCTCGACGAAGTAGATGCTATAGTATATAGCGGTACGAAACTTAATATTGATTATTTCCTTGAAGAGGTGATGGATGAAGACCATGTCGACGATATCTATGACTACTTTATGGAGAGCGAGACAGATAGTGTAGACGATGCCATAGAAGAACTTGGTGGTGACTACTCGGAAGATGAAATCCGACTTGTCCGCATTAAATTCTTATCAGAACAAGCAAATTAATGTTGAAATATACGACTTGTTATCGTGACTTGTCCTATCTTGGTATACCTATTATTATAGGCCAGATAGGAACAATAGTCATGTCTTTTACAGACACCTTAATGATAGGCCACCATTCTACACCAGAATTGGCGGCCGCTTCGTTTGTAAACAATATGTTCACCTTGGTCATCATCTTGGCCTTGGGATTCTCGTATTCTATTACCCCTACTGTGGGTTCGCACTATGGACGAGAGGAATATCAACGCATCGGACAGATACTTAAGAATGGTATCGCTGGCAATATGGCATTGGCATTTCTCCTTGTGGGAGTTATGGCATTGCTATATTGGAATCTTGGCAATCTTGGCCAGCCCGAAGAACTATTACCTTTGATGCGTCCGTATTTTCTTGTACAATTAGTCTCGTTACCATTTGTATGTTTTGCTAATGCCTTTAAACAGTTCTATGATGGCATTACCAATACTAGTACACCAATGTATATCCTTTTAATAGGAAATGTATTGAATATTATTGGTAACTGGATATTGATATATGGCAAACTTGGCTTGCCGGAAATGGGACTTCTTGGCGCAGGACTCTCAACCCTTATTGCCCGTATCTTTGTGGCTTTTGCTTTTGTATGGGTATTCGTAATCTCTCGTCTTTATCAGCAATATCGCAAAGGTTGGCAGAGCAAAGGTGTGTCAATGGATGAAATCCGCAAACTTTCTACACTTGGCATTCCTATAGCATTGCAGATGGGACTGGAGACAGGAGCATTCTCGCTATCGAGTCTTCTTGTTGGATGGATAGGAACAACAGCTCTTGCAGCTCATCAGATTATGCTCACTATATCCCAACTTGGCTTTATGATATATTATGGCTTTGGTGCTGCCGTAGCTATAAAGGTGAGCCTATGCGTAGGACTCCGCAACTATGATGATGCAGGTCGCTATTCGCATGCAGGCTTTCATCTCGCTATGATGTGTGCTACTGCCGTTACCATACCTATTGTCATCTTCCGTGATTCCTTAGGTATACTCTTTACCGACAATGTCGAAGTGTGCCAGTTGGTATCTGCGTTGGTGTTGCCATTTGTGATATACCAAGTTGGCGACTGTCTGCAATGTGCCTATAGTAATGGTCTTCGTGGTTTGTCGGTAGTAAAACCACTTGTGCCTGTAGCTTTCTTTGCATATTTCGTGGTTTCATTACCTATTGGCTACCTTCTTGGCTTGCCGCTCGGTTTAGGTCTTGAAGGAGTATGGTTTGCTTTCCCCGCAGGATTGACTACTGCAGGCATCTGCTATCTCTATTTCTTTAGGCGCAACCAAAAGAGGATGGTCCTGCTTAGCGAATAATATAGATGATTTTGTGTGATATGTATTTATTTATAGATTCAATGTTGTGCAAAGTAAAAATAATCTAAAGAATTTGGAAGTGTTGCGTGAATTGCTTATTTTTGCAAATGAGTAATATATATATACACAACTATGGCACAATTCATAAATCCTTTTACCGACATAGGTTTCAAGCGAATCTTCGGTCAGGAGATATCAAAACCTCTGTTGCTCGACTTCCTCAACAACTTGTTGGCAGGCGAGGAGCATATCGTGAATCTCAGTTTCCTTGACAAGGAACAACCTGCTCTGTATGAGGACGACCGTTCGCTAATATATGATATCTATTGCGAAACAGATGAGGGTAAGAAGATTATTGTGGAGATGCAAAATAAGTTGCAACCTTATTTCAAGAACCGCAGTATCTACTATGTCTCTGAGGCTATAGCCCGCCAAGGCGAAAGAGGGTCGGGATGGAACTATGCCATAGATGCTGTGTATCTTGTAGCCTTTCTCAACTTCTGTCCTATGGACTTTAAACAAAAGTTCAGAACAGATGTCGTGTTGAAAGATAAAGAAACAAATGATGAGTTTTCTGACAAGATACGCATGACGTATATGCAGCTACCTTTGTTTAATAAGGAGGCTGATGAGTGTGAGAATGAATTTGAACGTTGGATTTTTGTATTGAAGAATATGGAAACATTGACAAGACTACCTTGGGCTGCACAGAATGCAGTATTCAAGAAACTGGAAGATATAGCCGATGTAGCTGCGCTTTCAAGACAAGAGCGCATGAAATACGACGAGGGACTGAGAAAGTATCGCGATACTATCTCTGTGCTTCAGGGTGCTCGCGAGGATGGATATGCTGAAGGTCAAGCAAAAGGTTATGCTGAAGGTCAGGCTAAAGGCTATGCAGCAGGACAAGAAGAAGGCTATGCGGCAGGACAAGAAGAAGGCTATGCGGCAGGACAAGAAGAAGGTCGTGCAGAAGGTCGTGCAGAAGGACGTAATGAAGGTATAGCAGAAGGTCTTGAACAAGGATTAGCTCAAGGTAAACAGCAACAAGCCCTTGCTATTGCTCAGAAAATGAAAGCTATGGGTTTAAGTAATGATGATATTTTTAAGGTAACAGGAATATCATTAAATGAATTTTGATTTGTAGAATTTGTTTAAAGCCATGACGGCAACATAAACAATAGAAACAGCTTAATGTATAGTTTGTTTTGAAGTTTATGTTGTCGTCATTATATTTTTAGGAGATAACGATAAAAAGTTTGTTTTCTCGGTAGCGTTTCTTAATCTTTGTCGTATATATAAGTATGAACAACGAAACTTACATATCTTTGGCAAAAGAACTTCGCCACATTGCCGTGGCAGAAGCAAAACGGTATCTGCAAGATGCTGAGGATGTGGAAGATGTTGCTCAAGAGGTGATGTTGCGAATTTGGGAGCGACGTGAAGGCGTAATACCAGAAAAGAAGATGATGTATTCATATACTGCAACTTTGGTGAGGAATATCTGTCTTGATAAAGAAAAGAAGAAACGACGACATCCGATACTACGGTTGCTATGGTATGGAAAAAATAATGATGAAGAAAAAGAATGTGACACCCTAACTTTTGATACTCCGCATAGGAGAATGGAACTGTCGGAAACGGCAAACCTCTATTTGCAGGCTCTTAACAAACTTCCATACACATGGCAACGAATATTGCTGATGAGAGGAGAAGAAGAGAAAAGCTACGCTGAGATTGCTGAAATTCTTGGAACCTCAGACTCTTCTGTTAGAGCCACGCTATGTAAAGCAAAAAAGAAAATAATGCAATATCTTAACCACGACTTATAATGATGAATCACAATTATATACAATATCTGTTGGATAAATATATGCAGAGCAAGACGACCCTTGAAGAGGAGCGCCTACTGAAGGATTATTTTCAGTCGCATCAGGATATTCCTAACGAATGGAAAGCATTCAGCATATTATTCAATGGCTTTGCAGGAAAGATTGGCTTAGATACAGGAAGTGGTCTTGGAGCTAAAAAGCGGTCTGTTAAGCGAGTTGGATTTTGGATAGCAGCAGTTGCGGCTTCTGTGCTTATTGCTATTTTGGTTATGCCTGGTATAGATGATAAGCGCGCAAATAAAGATCAGACAGTAAATGTTGCTGATAATATAACGAAAGCTTCATCGGTGCCTGTTGTTAGCGATTCAGAATCGTCTTCTGCTGGCGATGAAGTATATTCGGCATCAAAGAGTGAAAAACATGTAGTGGCATATAGATATCATAAAAAAGAAAAGAAGGCTGTCATTGAAGATGAAATGATGAATGGAACAAATGACACACCAAAGACAGAACTTGGGCGAGAGCTTTCGGAAGATGAATTGATGGCACGCTATATTGACGACAACTTCATCACGATAGAGGAGAAAATGCGAAGACAAGAGGCAGAGAACACCTTTTCTGCATGCTTAAACTCTGAAGAAATGGGAGAGGCAATGCCTTCTATAAGTTTGTAGCAGAAATAAAAGATAGTAGAAATAGAAATGTCGTAATGAACATGAATAAGATAATCAAAAGCATATCACTTCTTTTCTGCGTGTTTTCATTGATAAGTATGAAAGCACAGAATGACAGTAGGGTGGCGCAGATTCCAGAAATCGTTGACCTATATGAGCAGTTGGAAAGTATGTTTCCGTATAGCGACTATGTGAATCTTACACAGACGGAAGTCTCTTATTGGGTGAACAACAATGTGAAACAGACGGAAGACTTTGCTCAAGGTTTGAAGAAAATGCAATCTGCTATAAAGAAGATAAAGGCTATATATGGAGACGACAACATAGTGGTGGAGAGCACGAATAGTGATGATAGTTTGGTGTTTGCTTGTCGCCCGAATTATCATGATTCTGTGCAAAGCAACTATATGGAGATAGTCTATAATCGAGAAAAAATACATTTCTATTATGGGTCTTCGCTAAACGATAAGTCGGCAAACTATCATGAAGCCAACGACAATATTGTTGCCGATATAGACAATATGTTGAAAACATTTATGATGAGGTCGGGAGTAACAAAAGATAGCATCGTCTTTGAAGGACCATCATATAAATACCAACTCGTGACCTTTACTAATTTTCAGCAGATGATGCAGCATGCAGAAGGAGTGGTATATAATATCCCTAATGCCAAACACTCAGATTGGCTACAATTCTTTAACAAGATGAAGAGCTATGTAATAAAGGCAAATGTGAGAGTGGCATGGAATGATGTATACCGAGAATATGAATCTGTGGAGATATGGGTAGATAGAGAAAATACTATTCCTGTGGTTTTCGCAGCAGCCATGAAAGGTGACACACTAAAGGTGTTGAGGCTGGAAGGAACAAAAGAATATAATATCATTCTACCGCGCGTATGGTCGGAAGAGTCGCCTGTATTCTCTCCGAAAAGAATAAAAGCATATACTAATCTAAACTAATAATATTATGAAACGAACATTATTAATAATATCAGCCTTAGCACTAATGTGCATAGGCGTTAGAGCGCAAAATTTGAAGGCTACTGTCAATGGTGCGCCAATTGAAATGATAGAGGTTGAAGGTGGTACCTTTATGATGGGCGACCATATGGAGCAGAGAGCAGATGCTTTGCCACTCCACGAGGTTACGCTCGATACCTATTATGTTGGTAGAACAGAGGTGACACAGCAACTATGGACAGCCGTGATGGGATATAATAATAGCTATTTCAAGGGCAAATATCGTCCGGTGGAGACTATAGACTATGATGAAGTGCAAGCTTTCATCATTAAGCTAAACAAACTTACGGGTATAAATTTCAGATTGCTTACAGAGGCAGAATGGGAATATGCTGCACGTGGAGGTAATAAGAGTAAGGGATATATATATAGTGGAAGCAACGACCTTGACGAGGTGGGCTGGACTGTATATAATAATGTGATAAATGCTACACATAATGTAGCCAATAAGGCACCAAACGAGCTTGGAATATATGATATGACAGGCAACGTATGGGAATGGTGTAGCGACTATAATGGAGCATATACCTCAGAACCACAAAAGAATCCTACAGGACCTACATGGCAGAGTTGGCATCAAGCCCGTGGCGGAGCATTTCATAATAATGCCGAGAGTAACGAAGTGTGCTATCGCGACAGACTGTATCCTTCGAAGAAAAGATATACTTTGGGCTTCAGGTTGGCTATGGATGCCACAAAAGACAATATAAAGAAGATGGTGAAGGCGAAGACCTGGGATTTGACAGAAGACGTTGTCGCAGAGGAAACTCCACACAATCAGAAGTTGAATAAGACGATGATAGATAATCCTACAGTTCAAGATCTTGCAGGTGTGTGGCAATATATATCCTTTGATGCTAATGGCAAACGTAAATATCATGTTGCATTAAAGTTTCTGAATGCAGATGGTACATTCCAAAACTTGCAATTCTCGCAATCAGGAAATGGACAGATAATGTATAAAGGAGCAGGAACATGGAAACTAAAAGATGGCTGCATAGTGCAGAAATACGAAAAGGGCTACAACAACGAATTCTTTGATGGCAAGACCATAACCATCAAACAGATGTTGGGCGATAATGGAAATCTGATGCATTTGCTATGGGTAGACCCTATGCACGGCGGAAAGGTTGCCGAATGGTATGAAAAAGTTGATTAATTGAACCTAATAAAAACATCCCTAATATGAAAACTATACTTTTTAACCTATTGTTGATACTTGCCGTGCCAGCCTTCGGCCAGAAGTATCATATAGAAGGCTTTATCAAAGACTCTTTTACAAAAGAGGGTATAGATTCTGCCAAGATAACGTTGATGACGATGGATAGCATAGAGGTGGAAGCCTTCTATGGCGAGCCTTTTGGATGGTGGCAGGTTTATCGCGACATAAAAGCTCCAGGAAAATACATCATGAAGTTTGAACATGACGGATATTATACTGCCTACAGGAACGTGAACTTCAAATATGTTAAATATAGACATACTGGCGATTCTTTTGGCGAAGTGTTGATGCACAAGATGAAAATGAAAAAGGAAGTGACACTTGGCGAGGTTAAGGTTACTGCCAGCAAGGTGAAGATGGTGATGCGTGGCGATACCATAGTATATAATGCCGACGCCTTTCAGCTTAGCTCAGGCTCTATGCTCGATAAGTTGATAATGATGTTGCCTGGCGTGACACTCGATACAAGTGGACAAATCTTTGTGAATGGAGAAAAGGTGGAAGCTTTGCTCGTGAATGGAGAAAACTTCTTTCATGGCGACCCAAAAGTGGCATTAGACAATCTGCCATACTATATGGTAGATAAGGTGAAGGCATATAGAAAGACTCCTGAGCGAGTGTTGTCAGATGCAGAAGTGGACAGAATGCAGAAAGTGAAGTTGCCACTCGTAGTGGATGTGGGACTGAAGAAAGAGTATAGCACCTCGTGGGTGGGAAATATGGTTGCTGGTGTGGGTACCGACAACCATCATGAGGCTCGTATGTTTGTTATGCGATTTACCCCTAATTCTCATGTTGCAGTAATAGGAAACACCAATGACGTTCGTGGTGATAGCTATTATAGTTCGAACGGGCAATGGCAAGGGCCTCAGAGCAATCGTGGAGATATCACTACGCAAGAGGTGAAGATTGATGGACTGTTGAAAAACGAGAAGAAGACATGGAAGCTTTCAGACAACATATCCTTCAAAACCCAGAAGCGAAATGACGTGACGAAATCGTCGACTACAACCTTCTTTGCAGATAATGTATATAGTAGAGCCGTGAGCAGTAGTCGTAACAAGAATTTGAATATAGGATTTTCTGGCAGCAATAGTTATAAACCATCAAGAAACTTCTCGTTGGAGTTTACGCCAAGAGTCAGCTATACCCATTACAACAATCGCTCCGTAGGAATGAGTGCCGACTTTAATCATCAACTTTCAGAGCGATACCTTGGTGAAGCACTCGATAGTTTGTTTGGCAATGGTGCTGCTACTGAATATCGCAATATCATGATTAGTTCGCTACGAAATAACTATTATGCAAAGGGTGATGAATTTAGTTCGCAAGGTAATCTGGTTGGAAACGTACGACTAAGACAGGATATGTTGCGATTCTCGTTGTATGGAACATATAATAATAAAACGGCACGTAGTCTGCAAGATTACGAGCGAGTGGAAAATGATAATCCTATGACGAGATACAAAGATATGCCACAAAGCAGCTATAGATATAATGCTAAGCTGTCGTATGATTATGTTTTGAGTTTCTCTTCTGGGCGTATAGCTATTGTTCCAGGCTATGGCTATAGTCAATCATACAATTCGGCAAACAATGAACATTATATCCTTGACGGTTCCGACGAAGCGCAATGGAATATTGACCGACTACATCTGAATGGAAATGCTATAAACCAGTATATCGACAACTATAATAGCTATACTTCCAGACAATGGAATAAGACAAATGATTTTACACTCGGCATAGACATCAGCAAATACTTTAATCAGAAATCAGACCTTACATTCTCACCAAGCATTAATGTTAGAAGAGTGTATGATAAGATTGCCTATGAACGAGCACTTACAGATACTATCATTCACCGTACACGAACATCTGTAGAGCCTTCGTTTGATGCGCGTTTTGATGTCAATAAAGACAGCTTAGAATATCATTGGAGGTTTAATTATAGTCTGACGCAGGCTGCACCTTCGTTGATTTATTCTGTCAACTATCGCGATGATGCAACACCACTCGTGGTGAGAGAAAGCGGATTTAATCTTCCTAATTCTCGTCTTCATTGGTTTATGCTTAGCTATAGATGCTCGTGGTTTAAGAAACAACGATTCTTGGATGCTAACATGTCGTATGCTTTATACGATAACACTATTCGCCAGTCTATGACATACAATTCTATGACCGGAGTGCGTACATATAGACCTACGACGATAAGCGGAGTATGGGTAATCCATTGGTATGCGCAATATGCAACACCTATTGATAAGAAAAAGATGTGGCGATTTACCACCCAAACATCTGTATATCTGAGAAATGATAAAGACTATCTGGCAACAGCAGATGCCGTTGTGCCAACTCTGAATGCAATAAAGAATTGGTATGTCTCAGAGCAACTCTCTTTAGGCTATAGTCGCAACTTCTATTCGTTGAATTTGTCAGGCAAGGTGGTGCTGAATCATACTAAGAGTCAGAACTTTAGTACATCTAATGCCGTCGACTATCAATATGGCATAAGCGGGCAGATGCCTTTGCCAATGACGTTGGAAATGTTTGCTAACTTGAAGATGTATAGTCGTCGAGGATACGCAGACTCACAGTTTAATACCGACCAGCTAATAGCAAACATAAAGTTGGGAAGAAATATCCTAAATGGAAAGATGAGAGTAGATTTTGAAGTATTCGACTTATTCAATAAGATGTCTGGCTATAGCTATACTATTAATGCGCAGATGCAGCAAGAAACCTATACTAATTTGCTTCGCCGATATGCTATGTTGAGCCTGACATACAAATTTAGTCAAAAGAAGAAACATACGAAATGATAGAATTATCAGCTTTTAGCATGCTTGAAAAATCACCTATAGACGTGGCGGCTTACACGACTATAGGTGTTTGCTTTTACGACTATAGGTGAAAGCCTATACGTATATACGTGTATATATAGGTGATATCGCTGTTAAATTGACTTAAAGAAGATAGAAAAAACAAGTTTAGGTGTGATAAGTGGAAAATTATTGCTAAATTTGCACGCAATAAATTTTTTAGGTAATTAT
>OWJF01000973.1_pt1 | contig 13486 bp, 13 predicted proteins | sample 1732941 | NCBI WGS metagenome assembly OWJF01 (sample SAMN05065770, study PRJEB22554) | human gut metagenome | biome: ENVO:2100002; feature: ENVO:00000062; material: ENVO:00002003 | host: Homo sapiens | place: USA
TGATAATTCTTTTCATCTGACAATTCTCTTTTCATCAGCAAACCATCCAGACAATTGGCTGACAATTGCCTGACAGCCAACGGTCTGATTGCCAGTATATTACGACAAAAAACCAGACAATCTGACAGTTTTTCAGAAATTCTCGTTTTTGCTAAGAATCAGCGATATGGGCAACTTTTGCTCATGTCGACCAACTTAAATTAATTCCGCCAACGGGTTATTCTCCATTGATCATAGTTGTATTGATTATCTTTTATTGCTGTCTGGGCAAACTTTTGCGAGCTAAATAATGGCAGATATATTTCTCTGGTTGGCATTGTTTTCAACCAACATCCCAATCATTGGCAAGGATAATAAAAACGTCAGGAAATGGGCAGCACGCTTGCCCATGTTGGGTAAGCACCGTACCCACTTGGGGCAAGCACCTCGCCCCAAGTGGGCAACTTTCGCACCACAGACAATGCCCAAAGTTTCCATGAAAGTAAACGTTCGTAAAGGAGATGCAAAAAGCGCCATCAGAAGCAACCCGGCTTTTCAAAACAAGTGTCATAATGATATTTATACAAGAAAAACACTCAAATATTTAGACTATATACGCAGTAATCAATAATTCGCGTATAAATACTTGCATTTTTAAGTAAATATACATAAATTTGCAACGTATCACCAAACTATACGATTATGAGAGTAAAGAACAGCAGAATGGAAGTCTTGAAGATGTTAATCTCAAGCAAAGATCTGGGCAGTCAGGAGGAAGTGCTCAAGGCTCTCAAAAGCGAGGGCTACACCATCACGCAGGCCACTCTGAGCCGCGACCTCAAACAGCTGAAGGTGGCAAAGGCAGCAAGCATGAACGGCAAATACGTGTATGTCCTGCCCAACGAAACGATGTATAAGAGAGTGCCGAGCCAGCAGACAGCAAGAGAGATGATGCAGTCGTCGGGATTCAGGTCGATAAACTTCTCGGGCAACATGGCTGTGATAAAGACCCGTCCCGGATATGCGAGCAGCATAGCATACAACATCGACAACAGCAACATACCCCACATCCTGGGCACGATAGCCGGCGACGACACGATATTCATCGTGAAGGGCGTAGGGGTGTCAAACGACGAAGTGATAGAGGGACTGCGCCACGTATTGCCGAATATTGAATATTAGCCACTAAATTAAAATCATACAACAGGAGGAATCATGAAAATATCAATAATAGGAGCAGGAGCAATGGGAGGAGCCATCGCCGAAGGACTGCTCAGATGCGACGACCTGAGAGCCGACGACATCACCGTGTGTGACCACAACCAGCCTGTGATGGACCACTTCGCGCAAAAGGGAACGAGCGTGACATCCGACAACCAACTGGCGGCAGAAGGCAGCGACATCGTGATGGTGGTGGTGAAGCCATGGTGCGTGGAACAGACACTGAAAGGCATCAAGCCCGTTATCGACTACAAGAGCCAGCTGCTCGTGGTGGTGGCGGCAGGAATACCGTCTGAAAAGATAAACGAATGGATGGAGAAAGACGGGGAGAAACCGTCACTCTTCCTCGTGATGCCAAACATCGCCATCGCCGAAAAGGCATCCATGACATACATCTCTGCCAGCGGAGCATCGGCAAAGGAAAAACAGACCGTGACAGACCTCTTCGACAAACTGGGAGAGACGATAGTGCTGGAAGAGAGACTGTTCCCGGCAGCAACGGCAATGTCGTGCTCCATAGGATATGCCATGCGCTATGTCAGGGCAAATGTGGAGGGAGCCGTGGAAATCGGCTTCAAGGCGAAAGACGCACAGAAAATCGTGCTGCAGACGATAAAGGGAGCCGTGGAACTGCTGCAGGCATCCGGAGAACACCCCGAAGCCGCCATCGACAAGGTGACGACTCCCGGCGGACTGACCATCCGCGGACTCAACGAGATGGAGCACGCCGGATTCTCAAGCGCCGTGATAAGAGGACTCAAAGCTGGAAAGATATAACTAAGTCATTAACCCAAATAAAAAAACGGATATTATGAAACTACAACTATCGCTTACCACGGCTCTCATGCTGACTACCGCCGTGGCAATGGCAAACTGCGGAAACCAGAAAGTACAGAACAACCAAGCCGCCACTACCGATGCCATACAGCAGGAGGCGAACGACACACTGGAAGACCAGCCGATGGCTCCCGACTTCGAACTGACCGACATCAACGGCAAACAGTTCAAGCTGTCGAGTCTGAGAGGCAAGATCGTGGTGATTGACTTCTGGGGCAGTTGGTGCGGATGGTGTGTGAAGGGCATGCCGGAGATGAAGAAATACTACGAGAAATACAAGGGCAAGATGGAAATCGTCGGCGTTGACTGCGGCGACACCAAGGAACAGTGGAAAGCTGCCGTCAGCAATCTCGCACTGCCCTGGATTCACGTATATAACCCCAAAGGTGCCGGAGACATCACACAGGAATACGGAATACAGGGATTCCCCACGAAATTCATCGTAGGCAAAGACGGAAAACTGATAACATTCGTCATCGGCGAAGACCCTGTCTTCTACACCACGCTCGACGAAGTGATGGAAAAGGAATAGATCTCACCGTAGGACTTCGGCGTGACGTTGGGCGTGAATGCTGCCACCCAAGACCGTAAGAAAGACGGAATGATGTATTCCATCAGCGGAATGAAACTGAAAGAAGCTCCAGCCAACGGCATGTATATCATGGACGGCAAGAAGGTGGTTTTGAAATAACCCCCAAACGCATGAACTTATAAATTTCTCTCTATACAATATTGGGCTGCCATGTGATGGTGGCCCTTTATTTTCTCCTTTTCATTAGCCGTGTCGCTGCTATAGACAGGTAGGTTTCTTTTCCGTTGATATGCGTTTTTCTTCATAAAACTTTGCAGGTAGCCATAAAATTCTTACTTTTGTGGAAACTTAAACCCGAATCGGCCGTTAGGGCTTGCTTGGATTTTGTTATTTTAGAAGAGTGGATTTTGTTTGGCTTTTAATGAGTAATAGCGAGCTATTGCGAATTAAAAACAGACAAAAGACGCCTTATAAAAAACAAAAGACTGCAAGCAGTAATTAAAAAATACAATAAACGGCCTAATGACCGATTTGGGATAAATGAATACAGCGTCAGTTCTTTGCTGCCTGCTTCTTGTTTATGATTCTTGTCATCACCATATTTATGGCGATGAAGAGGATAATGTCGATAAGCACGATCAGCGAGATGCATACGTATGGAATCATTGCCAGATTGATGATGATGTATGCCAGCTGCAGTGAGAGTATCGAAACGAGAGTCTGATGCTGGTTCAGACCGATGGCAAGGAACTTGTGGTGTATGTGTCTCTTGTCAGGATTGAAAATCGGCGTGTGGTGTTTCATTCTTACGATTATCACGCGGAACACATCGAAGGTGGGCACTATCATCAGACTGTATGCAAAGGCGAGACACACTTTCTCGTATGGCATATCACTGCAGAACAGTGTGATGTCGTATTTGCCGCATGGAATGAGGTCGGGACGGCTCATTGCAAATTTTATGGTGAAGAAGCTGAGCATGAAGCCGATTGTGAGGCTTCCCGAATCGCCCATGAAAATCTTCAGTCCCTTTTCTGGATTGCCGAAGATGTTGTAGTACATGTAGGCTAACAGGATTCCCATCAGTCCGGCGATGAGAATGCAGTAGATATACAGTTCTATGCAATAGAAACCATAGAGGAATCCTCCCAATGCTATAAATGCGAGCCCTGCTGCCAGTCCGTCGATGCCGTCGATGAGGTTCATGGCGTTGTCGATGAATGCTATGCAGAGCACCGTGAGAGGGAATCCCACAGCGAACGGAATCTCATAGATGCCGCAGAATCCGTATAGATTGTTGATATATAGGCCTGAGATTGGCAGCAGACTGGCTGCTATGATCTGGAACATGAACTTTATCTTGGCCTGTACTCCCACGATGTCGTCAACTATGCCCACGGCATATATTATCAGCAGACTTATCATGCAGCTTGCCGTCCATTGGTTTATCACGATTTTCTGGTCGCCCGTGATGTTCTCGTAGGTGAGCAGCATTATGATTGCTGCCAGCAGCATGCTTGGCAGGAAGGAAATTCCGCCGAGTCGGGGGATTGCCGCATGGTGGACCTTACGTTCATCGGGAACGTCGTAGAGCTTGTTCCTTCTGCAGAAGTTCAGAATGAATGGTATGAAGCAGAAGCCCGTGAGCATGCTTATGAGAAATGTGCCGATCAGCAGTAATGATATCGTGTTCATCGTTATATTTAAGTCTGTATTTATCCTGTGACGCGCTTGGCAGGCAGCGAAAACCACACTATTGAGAGCGCCATTTTTTAGTATTATAACACTAAATTTCGGTTAATATTGTATAAGTAATGTCTTTTTTCTGTACTTTGCGTTACAAATCCTATAACAGAACGTCGAAAAGATATGCACCTTTGGGTGTATTGGTATTGTAAATTACAGAATAACAACATTTTCAGAAACATTATGGATATGAAACCATTATTGCCGGCTATACTTTTTGCTGTCTCTCTCGATGTCGCTTTTGCGTCAGGCGTCAGAGTCGATGAAACAAAAGTTGGCTCCGGACAGGCATATGCATCAGCTGTCGCCATTTCAGACTTGATGGAAAACGGCAACATAGTGAGGTTGAGTCAGGTGGGTGCCAAGGCTATGCCGGCAGACATCGCTCCGCTGGGCAAGCTGCCGTTCAAGATGAAACAGGTAAAACGGCCAGTGTTCAAGTCAAACCGTCTGACAATCAGCGATGGCGACAAGGATTCAGCGGGCAAGGTGACCAAGGCTTTGAATGCCAAGATTGCTGAACTGTCAGCAATGGGCGGCGGACGACTCATCGTGCCTGAAGGCAGATGGCTGACGGGTAGGGTAGAGTTGCAGAGCAACGTGGAGCTTTATCTTGCCGAAGGTGCTCGTCTGGAGTTTTCGGCATCGATAGCCGATTATCAGCCAGCAGTATTCACCCGCCATGAGGGTATAGAAGTTATGGGAGCAGGAGCTTTCATCTATGCCAACGGAGCGAAGAACATCGCTCTGACAGGACATGGCGTGGTGTCCGGTCCGCCGATGGACGTGGAGATGAGGACTCTGCGCAACGGCAACAGTGTGGTGGAGAAAGATGTGGACTATCGGCTGCCTGTGGCAGAGAGACTCTGCGACGGACTCGACGGCCGCACCTTTTACCGTCCGAAGTCGTTTGCGCCAATCAACTGCAAGAATGTGCTCGTAGAGGGAGTCACCTTTGAACGTAGCGTGTTGTGGAACATCAATCCCATATATTGCGATAATGTCATAATACGCGGTGTCACTGTGAATTCCGTGGGAGTTCCAAGTGGCGACGGCATCGACATCTCGTCGTGTAAGAACGTGCTGATAGAGTATTCCACTCTCAGTTGCGGCGACGACTGCTTCACGCTGAAGAGCGGAAGGGCAGAAGACGGCTTGAGAGTGGGCAGACCTACAGAGAACGTCGTCATCAGATATTGTCTTGCCGAGAAGGGACATGGCGGCATAACCTGTGGCAGCGAGACGGCGGCAGGAATAAAGAATGTGTATCTGCATCATTGTGTGTTCAACGGCACACGCACAGGCTTCAGATTCAAAACGAGACGCAATCGAGGCGGTGGAATATGGGACATCGCCTACGACAATGTGCGGCTCATCGACGTGGCAGAAGCATTCACATGGGATCTCCTCGGTTCGCGCATGTATATGGGGGAATTGGCACAACGCAATCCGCCTCTTGCCGTCACTGCGCTCACTCCAGTGGTGAAAGACATCACGATAAGGAATTTCATCATCGAGTCTGCCGACCGCATGATGAGTATGAACACCATACCCGAAGTGCCTACAACGGGAGTGCTGCTGGAGAATGGAGTGGTGAGGACCAACCGCATTTTCAAGACGCTCAACGATGTCGGTTCGTTGACGCTGAGAAACATCACCATACAGGCTACCGACAACAACATCAATATCGACAACAGCCGTGGCATAACCTTTGACAACGTTACATTCTACGTGCCAGGCGATTCGCTGAGATACAACATCAAAGGCGGCAAGGCTGAGAAGCCTGTATTGAAATGAAACAGATAGAAACCAATAACGTTTGAGCAATGAGAAAAATATCATCAGTAATGTTGCTTCTGTTGTTCTGTATGGCAGTGTCAGCCGGTGGTTACGACACGGCGAAAAGGGATTCCATCCTCTCCGTCATTACAGGTGCACATATGCCAAAGAAGAAAGTGAACATTTTGAAATACGGCGCTAAGGGCGACGGAAAGAAAGATTGTCTGCCTGCATTTAAAAAGGCTATGGCGCAGTCGAAGAAGAATGGCGGACTGCACATTGTGGTACCGGCAGGCACATACTATTTGCAGGGACCTATACATTTTGAGAGCAATACCTGTCTGGAACTATCCGAAGGTGCCATATTGCGCTTTTCGCCAGATCCGCAGTTTTATCTCCCTATGGTGAAGACCAGTTGGGAGGGGACATTCCTTCAGAATTACTCTCCGTTCATATATGGCTATGGTCTGCATGACATATCCATTATCGGTAAGGGAACAATTGATGGCAATGCTTCAACCACCTTTGCCACATGGCGCAAAAAACAGAAACCAGCGCAGCAACTGTCGCGGAATATGAACCATAAGGAGACTCCCGTCCCTGAACGCAACTTCGGTGAGGGATCGTGGCTGCGTCCGCAGCTGATACAGTTTTTCGGATGTACCAACATTACGCTTGCCGACTTCTTTGTCACCAATTCTCCGTTCTGGTGTATTCATCTGCTCAAGAGCGAGAACATCATATGCCGATCGCTGCGTTATGATGCCAAGCTTGTGAACAATGACGGTATAGATCCGGAGATGTCGCGAAATATACTTGTCGAAGACGTATCGTTCAATAATGGCGACGACAATGTTGCGATAAAGAGCGGACGCGACAATGACGGATGGGCGGCGGCTTCTCCGTCAGAGAACATTATTATCCGCCGCTGCCGTTTCAAGGGATTGCATGCTGTGGTGATAGGCAGCGAGATGTCGGCAGGAGTGAGAAACGTATTTGTGGAAGACTGCACCTATGCCGGATATTGCAAACGCGGCATCTTCGTGAAGACGAATCCCAACCGTGGAGGATTTGTGGAAGGGCTTTATGTCAGGAACTGTGAATTCGGCGAGGTGGAAGACCTTTTCTATGTCACGAGCATGTATGCCGGTGAGGGAATGGACGATACCCACTTCTCTGTTGTCAGAAACATCTTCGTGGACGGACTCCGATGCGACAAGGCTCGCATTGGAGGCATTATATTGCAGGGTACAGAGGCAAAGCCGATATCAGATGTCGTGTTTCGGAATGTGGATATAAAGGAAGTGAAAAACGCCCTCAGCATGGATAATACCGAGGGCGTTATATTCTCTGGCTGTCATCTGGGCGGAAAGGCTGGTGTGCCAACACAGGTGACGGCAAAAGACAAAATTTTCAATTAGAAGTCTGTCAGTTTCGTCAGAATCTGAATTGAAGCTGAACGTCTGCCATATTATAGTTGTGCTTGTTCAGCGTGCGGTCGTTTACGAAAACATATTCGGCGGTGACTCCAATGTTCTTAGAGAACTTGTAGTCGGCGCCGATTTCATACATGGTCTTCGACTTGTCCCATTCACCGTTGCGGCGATACATGTTGTAGCGAGCCTTAACGTGGGCTTTCTTCTTCTTGATAGGAGCGATGGCGAGGGCATACAGACCGTCGGCTTTGCTGCCATAGCCGTTGAGCGTAAGGTCTGCGTTCTTCTCGTTGTCGGAAGTCTTGAAACCTTCACCCGTGCTGTGGATATATTCAGAACGGAAAGTCCAGTCGCTCTTCGTCACGTATTCCGCACTCACGGCATATCGGTGTTGCGGCAGGCTTTTTGTCACGCTGTGTTTCTGTCCCGCCTCATCGGTATAGCTCCATTTGCGGGCATAAGAACCCTCCAGGCCGAACACTCCTATGCGCATTCCCTCTACAGGCATCACCCACACGCCGCCAGCCACTGTTTTCTGCTGGTCAACGTCCTTGCGGTTTATTCCCTGACCGTTGAACACTCCTGCCTGATAGTGGAACAGAGGTCTGCCTTTGCCGACATTCAGGAAATCACCCTGCAACTGTATACCGATGTCGCGACCGTTGCTCGATTGCTGTCCTGACCGGTCGGAGAATCCAGACAGGCAGCTCACATTCTGGCTGTAGCTCATAAAGCCCTGGTCGATAGGGTGCATGGGGTTCTCAAAGGTGAATGGCAATTTGAACTGTCCTGCCTTTACTCTCAAGAATGGATATTTCTGCCATTCTGCAAATAGGTCAACGAGGCGTGGCGATGTGCCGTTGTTCGTCGTGTTGCCATTTATCTGCATCTGGGCCTTCCAGTAGAAGTCACCTTTCAACCGCCCGTCAAGCGACACTCTCACCAGGCGCAGGTCGAAAGTGTTCGACTTGTTGCCCTGTTGGCCGGAGTATTGGTATTCCACGAGACCGTAGCCCGACAGTTTGATGTTACTGAACCATGGCGTTTGTTTCGTTTCTTGAGCAAACGTCGTTGCCGCCATCATAAGGGCGGCTGCCAAAGTAAGTTTTCTCATATCTTATTTTATCTTGTGTTTTTTTCTGGGTATTTCTGTTACGTATGGTCATGTTGATCTTGCCAGATTCTCATCTTTTCTGGATTGTCAAATACCAACATTATGTCACTACAAGTGCGCAAAGGTACTTCATTTTCTCTTACTGACCAAGGTTTGTCGTCTGAATTGGTTCTTTGTAAATACACTTTGTCAATCATTCTGTGTCGTCCTGACGTATGTTCAGGAATATGAAATAGCATGACCCAAAACGGTCATTAGGACGTTTACTTTATTTTTTTTATGACTGCTTGCAGTCTTTTGCTTTTTATAAGGCGTCTTTTGTCCGTTTTTAATTCGCAATAGCTCGCTATTACTCATTAAAAGCCAAACAAAATCCACTTTTCTAAAAAAACAAAATCCAAGCAAGCCCTAATGGCCGATTTGGGATAATGACGTCGCTTTGTGATGGTTTTGTTTTCTTTTTTTTCTTTCTAAAAAGATGAGCCGGAGTGATGATGGTCCTTTGATTTCCATCATCACTCCGACTCATTGTCGTTTGTTATTCAATTCCGTATAGAAGTGTATAGACTTTTTATGCAAGAATTGCATCTGCAAGTGCTTCGAGGGCAGGGATGTCACCCTCTTTCATCACGCCGCGCAGTGTTACAAGGTCGCCCTTTATCGTGATGTTTTTCATCTCTTCGAGCATCTGTTTCATCACTCTGCCTGCACTCGGTGCCCAGCTGCCGTTCTCGATAATGGAAACCTCGCGCTTCTGCCAAGCCTTGATTTTGAGATGATGCAGGAAGTCGAACATCGGAGGGAAGAGACCGGCGTCGTAGCTTGATGCAGCGAGTATCACCTTGCCATATTTGAATGCGTCTTCGATGGCTTCAGCAAGGTCGTCGCGGCATAGATCGGTGATAGCCACCTTCTTGCAGCCCTTAGCCCGCAGTATGTCGGCGAGTTTCTCAGCTGCCGCTTTTGTGCATCCGTGTATTGAGGCGTGAGCGATAAGAACACCTTCTGCTTCCACTCCATAACTGCTCCATATGGTGTAGAGACGCAGTGCCTCCTGCATCTTCTCACCGCTGAGAAATGGTCCGTGTAGTGGCAGAATCATATTTATGTCGAGCTGCGATGCTTTCTTGAGCAGTGTGGAAACAGGACCTCCGTATTTTCCGCAGATATTGAAGTAGTAGCGGCGTGCCTCACAAGCCCAGTCGTCCGGGTCGGCATCCATGACACCGAATTTGCCGAATCCATCGGCAGCGAACAATACCTTGTCGAGAGCATCATATGTCACCATCACTTCAGGCCAGTGTACCATCGGTGCCATAACGAAATGCAATGTGTGTTTGCCAAGTTCAAGAGTGTCGCCTTCTTTGACGGCGATTACGCAGTCGTCCACATTCAGTTCCGGGAAGAAAAGCGGAATCATGGTCTTTGCTTTTGCTGAGCATACGATCTTTATTTCAGGGTACATCGCCTTCACCTCAGCTATGCCGCTAGCATGGTCTGGTTCGAGATGCTGCACTACGAGATAGTCTGGTTTGCGACCGTCGAGGCCTTCTGTCAGGTTCTTTTTCCATTCCTCCATAGTGCGCTTGTCAGAGGTGTCCATGATAGCCACTTTCTCATCCATGATGAGGAAAGAGTTGTAGCACATGCCCTCTGGTACGTTATACTGCGACTCAAAGAGTCGAATGTCGGCATCATCGCAACCGATATAATAAATGGTGTCTGTAACTTTTTTCATGTTTATATTATTATTGTTTTTATTTCTATAAGGTGGATAATATTCTTGTTGCCTCTTCTGCAGACAATCCTGTAGCGACGGTAATCATGTTTATATCTGCTCCTATGGCCTTCAGTCGCTTTACTGTTTCGATTTTTTCTTTCTCTATACCTTCCGCACGTCCTTCCGCACGTCCTTCCGCCAATCCGTCTTGCTTGGCACCTTCAAGAACGGATAATGTGTCACGATATTTCCTGAGACCAACATCATATTTCATTCGCTCCTGTCTCGAAAGGGAGGCGACGTCAGCAATCTGTTCCAGTCTCTTGAAAACCGAACTTTTGGCTGCCCAAGGTAATCTTGTCAATGTCTCCATATTCTTCAGTACATATATCCATTTGTCAAAATCTGTATCACACTCGTCGGCTTCCTTGGTGAATAAAGGGAGCTGCATGAAAGTCATCCTCATCTTATCTGAGAATAGCTTGTTGTTTCCCTTGTCTGCCAATCCTATATCCGACCGGAACTTCTTGTCAAAGTCCATCGGGCAAAAATTCAGAAAGGCTACAAGATACACCGCATCGATGTTGTATTTCCAGTCTGTTCCCCTTTCTCCTTGTCTTGCTATGGCTTCACATACATAATAGATGCTCCGGTTCTTGAAATAAGGCTGTGACTTGTTTTGCATTTCCACGATGATGTTTTCTCCTTTTTCCGTTTGGCAGTATATGTCGTATATAAGCGAACGGTCGTCTTCGAAGAGGGCTGGTTGTTCTTTATCGAGGAATGTAATGTTTGTTATGCGTTCTTCGCCGAGCAGCAGACTGTTGAGAAAATCAATAATCAGCGGCTTGGATATCTCTTGTCCGAAAATCCTTTTGAATCCTATGTCTGTAAAAGGGTTGATGAATTTTGCCATAATGAGACATTTAATGAAGTTTATTTGCAAAGATAATGCTTTTTATTAAATCTGCAATTACCTTTGCTCTTTTATGAAAGGAATTTGTTGTTTTTTGAATGTGGCGTATTGGTCATCCACATCCTTCGCTCTTCTGGTCCCATCTTTTCTATGGCATATCGTAGAGTGGTACGAGGCATTGTCTCGTGGTGCTCAGACAGAAATCCACGTAGCACTTCGATATCCCTTTTCCCCACTTCTCTCAACATCCATCCCGTTGCTTTGTGTATGAGGTCGTGTGGATGGTGGAGCAGTTTTTTTGCAATGCGCAAGGTGTCGCCAAACTGTCCTTCCTTTATCAGAGCTGCGGTAGAGACTATGGATATACGCTGTTCCCACAGGTTTGAACTTGCCGACAGCGTGTCGAGAATGTTGCGATCAGGCATCGTGCCGTCGGGTAGGGGATGGAGGAGAAACGTTCCGATGATATAGCTGCAAGATAGGTCAACAAGGTCCCAATTGTTGGCTTGTATGGCATGGAGCAGATAGAAATCGGCAATCTCTTTCCTGCGGTCAGGTTGACCAGTGCCGTTCCTTTTCGGTAATGCCGCCTTCATCTCTTCAACGAGCAGAAGGAATCCGCAGAGTCTAACCTCATGCCACTCGGAATAGAGCAACTTCTCTATTTCGCTTAGTGTCATGCTGAGTCGTGCCTCTTTCACAACGAGTCGTGTCTGCGGCACTTTCAGTCCGAGGAAGCTGTCTCCCTCTCCATATTCTCCTTTGCCGGTCTTGAAAAACCGTTGCAGAATCTCTCGTTGCTTTTCGTTCTCCATGCCGCGCATGGTGTCAATTATGTCTTTGGCTGTAATCATGTTTTTTCCTTCTGTGTAAATAAAAAGAAGCCGCTGAAACTCAGCGACTTCTTGTAGTAGATAATGGAGTGGAGCTGGAGGGATTCGAACCCTCGTCCAAACAGGGAAACCATACGTTTTCTACACGCTTATCTTGGACTTCATTTTCGAGCTGTGGCAAGACCCAAGCCACCAACCGCAGCCTTATCCTCTAAAATCTCATTACGTTGGCGAGGCACAACGCAACTATTTCCGATTTAACCGCACCGCTTTACCAAAGAACCTCGGAACAACGGCCTTTGAGCGATGTCTCGTCCTGCTACCTGGTAGCGGGATAAAGCCAGTAATCTACTGTACTTCGATTAGGCAGCGAGAGCGTAGTTGTTTTCGCCAGATAAATTGTTGACTGTCGAGATTAAGGAGCCGGCAGACTGCGCTCCGCATGCTTACGTACCATTCCTACCCGCTGTCAAATCCAGTCAACCCCTAAGTGTTGTACATTACTGAAATACAACGTTTTGTGTACTGAGAAATCCTTTTTGTGGACAATATGTGGACATAAATCCTTGATTATCATCCCCATTTCAAGCGATTTCTTTCTGCAAAGATAGCGCAAATGCATGAAACCACAAAATAAAACAGCAATATTTTGCATATGTGTGGACAAAGTGTGGACAACATTTTATCGCGATTCTTCAGTGAAGGTATCCGCCATCTTTGATTTTGCGGTTTCAATGGCACAAAGTCCCAATTCTTCTTCACCTTCAAGCGCATCCAATATCTTGTCTGCAAGCCACAATGTTAGTATTTCCTTTTCATCCACATGAAAGTATTCTGCCAACATTATCACCTGACTATGCTTTGCCCGTCTGTCCCCACGCTCAATCTTACTGAACATGGGAGTATCTATTTCTAAGTATGCAGCCAACTGGCGCTGCAAAACACCTTGCTCGTCTCTAAGGGTCCTTATCTTGTTTCCGAATAACATATTCTACTATTTTAGTCGTTGTCCAAATTTACGATTTCCCAATAGCCACCAAAGTCAGCACCATTGCGTTTGATTATTCCAGCCTCTCTGAGCTTTTTTATCTGTTTTTCTACTCCTCGTGATGACATATCTATTTCCATTGCGATTTCTGCTGCTGATATTGTAGGCTTGTTCTTTATTAAATCAAGTATTCTCTCCGAACTTTTTCTTTTTCTCTCCGAACTTTTTGAGGCTGTCTCCGAACTAATCTCCTTTCTCTCCGAACTTTCTTGATGAGTTTCCGAACCAAGTACTTCTGTTTCCGAACTTTCACAACATCCTTTATGGACAGGAATAGTAACCAAGAAAGTCAAGCGATCGTCGGTAGTTTCAAAGATGGCGCGTG
>OWJF01000977.1_pt1 | contig 13454 bp, 5 predicted proteins | sample 1732941 | NCBI WGS metagenome assembly OWJF01 (sample SAMN05065770, study PRJEB22554) | human gut metagenome | biome: ENVO:2100002; feature: ENVO:00000062; material: ENVO:00002003 | host: Homo sapiens | place: USA
GTATGCCTATTGTTGCTGCAATCATAGTATTAGACCAATCGTTTTTTGCCAACGAAATGCTCAACTGGCTACTTGGTGCTGGTGTAGCAGCAGTAATGTTTGTGATAGCTGTTGCCGTGAAATCGTTTATTATAGGCGCACGCCCTGTATCGGAAATAGAAGCAGAGATTAAGCAACGATGCAAGGAACAATTTGAAGCTACAGGGAAGTTTTAAACCACAAGCGGAAAACAACGCAAAAAAATGAAGCCTGCTTCGATGCCCAACGAAGCAGGCTTCATTGGCAATCGAAGCAAGCTTCATTTGCCATCGAAGCAGGCTTCATTTTTTACCCCTTGTGGTTTAACGATTTTAGTTGACCACTTTAAGCTTTATTTATAATATGGGTTGACTCAGTTATTACTTGTCAATCAATGAGAATGAATGGCGCCCAATATTGTGGATTGCGATAAGGATAAACCTTATTAGTTGGCTGCGTATTCGGATTTCTATGCAGTATGGTTGGTAAAGAACGTTGCACCTGAGTTATGGCATGTTGCTGAATGGCTTGCTGAGCTTGACGAAAGGCTGTATGGATTTCTTTGTGCTCTATGCGCCAAGCGTGATAGAAATATTTCATGAAGAGGCGTGTAGATTTGTCGTTGACAGCCCATAAAGAGGCAATGATTGTGCCCGCTCCAGCTTTCTTTAATGCTCTGACCATACCGGCAGGTCCTTCATCGCAGACAATCCCCTGTGCAGTTTGGCAAGCAGACAATGCAATGAATTTTACATTGGTTAAGTCTATGTCGCATAGTTCACGTGCCGAAAGCAATCCGTCTTCGTTACTCTCACTTATACCCTCTATGTTGGCTCCAGTAAGAGCAATACCCGATGCCCAAAGTGTGTTGTCTTGGCGTAATGAATCGCGAAGAAATACACATGGTGGATTGAGTGCAACCTCTAAACTATATCCATGTGTGGCAAGATGTATAACAGAATATTCGTTTAAAGCTTGTTTTAGTTCTTGTTCCCACATCACCCGATTGCAACCTGTACCCATAACATGCGCTATGGTATCAGCTTCAAGAATGGTTGCAGGAAGATTCTTGAATGATAGAGGTGTGCCACATATTCGTTTGGCTGTGGCGTAGGCTGTATGATTGACGGAAGATGAAAGAAATGATGCATAGGAGTTCTTTTGGTTGTAATCTAATCCTCCTACGACAAGCGCTTTGCCGTTTGCGGTTGATGATGAAGACAGAATTCGACTTGTTGATGAAACCCGACGAATGTCCAGCTTTTGTATTGCAGGATATGGCAAGTACTCTATACCTAACATCTGAAAAATGCCTTCTGGTGCAAAGTATAGACGCTTGATAGTGGATGGCAACGCATGGCACAAAGGAGCCCAGATCATTGCGGCAAGTGTAGAGTCGGTGTAGATTGTGGAAGCATAGCGTGCTCCTTGGCATACGGCTTGTTGGAGGGCCTTGTTGCCGATATGATGGTTGTGAAGACTTTTTTTAGTAGCTATTTCAACATATCTTGTTCCTGTTTTCGTGCAAATCATGGCAGCATATATAGAATCTCCAGAAAGCATGTTCTGATAACAGACGAACTCTACGGCAGCCTCTTGTGATTGCAGATGGTTTATCACTTGTGTATGGTCATGTGACAATGCTGTTTTCAATAGATTGTTGTTTTCTGCAGTACGTTTTCCCATCAGAGCAATGTTTCTGCGAAAGAGAGCTACATCGTAGAGAAGTGGGGATGCAACATTGCCCAATGTGAATATTTCAGAAACTATTGGATTTTCTTTTAACCAAAAGTCAAGGCGTGCCTGCTCGGTCATATTGCCGAAGTTAGTACGTACATAATCCTTCTCTGCAATGAAGAAATTCTTGTAGGTTAGGGCAGCTTCTTGCGTTTGTTTGGCCTTAAGAAGGATTTCTGCTTTTTTGCGTAGCGAAATTAAGTAGGTTGAATGGTGGGTGCCAATACCTTGGGCTTTAGCTTGCCATTGTAGTACTTCGTCGATATGTTGCAGAGCCTGGTCATATTTCCCAATTTCTGCTTCAACCAATGCCACGTTGGCAAGGGTAATGTAGTAATCATTGCCATGAAGTTGTGGCAGAGCTTCACGTAAATCTTGTAGGGCATTGTCGTATTTGTTGAGGCTCCATAGTATGTATCCCCTGTTTTGTAGGAGCCGTGCACGTGTATTGTCGTTTTTATCATGATGAGAGATAATGTCGTTGAGCATAACGAGAGCCTTGTTTCCTTGTCCTGTATAGGCATATGCGGTTGATAGGTTAGCCAGTCGCCTACAGTCTTGTTCTTGATTGTCAAACCTAATGTTCTCGAGAAGTGAGATGGTGCGTGCGTACTGCCCAGTCTGGATAAGCAGGTCAGACATGTTGTAAGTTATGGCGGCTTTAACGCCCTTGTCAGTCAACTGGGCAATGGCACTTTCATAATCTGACAGAGCAAGGTCGTAGCGGTCAAGATGCTTGTAGCACGAGGCTCTATGTTGCAGACATTCCGTCTTGGCAGTATTGTCGGGAGTGGTGTTGATAGTAGCCGTGTATAAATCGGCAGCTTCTTGCCATTTTTCTTCTTTAGCCTTTTGGTCGGCAATGCGCATCTGTTGTATCCACTGACCATGAATAGGGGTTAGCTGGATGAGGAAGAGGACGATGAAAAACAAGAATTTCTTCATGTGCAAAATGTTGTTTTTAGTTGAGTGCTATAGCAAACGATATGGGGCGTGGTGTAGGATTTTCTATGCGTATGGAGTAGGTGCCTTCAGCCGTACCCATATCCCAAGATACGTAGTTCATATTACCCTTTGCGTCAGGCTTGGCAGGGTATTGTTTGCCAGACGACTTGTCTGTCACGGTTACGGTTATGTTTTCTCCATTTTGTGTAACGAGGAGCAATTCGCATCTGTCACTGCCTTCCCATTCGTAACAGAGCGTGCTCTTAGCGGCAATGGAACGATGGAAGACTAATAGGTCGCTGTCATCGGTATTGCGCATTATAGCGATGTCATCAAGGTCATTGGCGATGAAATTGTGCTTGATGAGTGAGTCTGCAAATTCTGTACAGAATAGGATCTTAGCTTTTCCTTCTGCTTGTGTTCCTTCTTTGCATTTCGGTTCAATAGTTTCTATGCTGACCTTGTTAAAGTCTTCCTTAGCTTCATATAGAGCATATTTGTCTTTGTTCGCAATTCCATCGAGCATATTTTGGCATCCAGCCTTGTATTCAGCCATCTTGGGTGAACAATCTTGTGCTTTTGCAGGGAGTAGGACGAATGAAACCATAAATGCGGTTATCAAAGTTTTTAGATGTATCATAATCTTTTTGTTTTATTTAATAGCATCGAGTAACATAAAAGGTGCCCAATAATAGGGCTGTGGATAGTCTTTGCGCACCTCGGCTACAGCCTGTTTGAAGGCTTGCTGTTTGGTTTTACCTTGTATCCAATAGCGGTAGAAAGCAGTCATCAGTTGTGCGGTAGACTTGTCGTTGACGCTCCACAGACTTACCAGCAACGACTGCACGCCAGCTTGTTTGAAACCTCTTGGCAACCCCATGACACCCTCGAATGTGTAATCACCTAAAGCCGTTTCGCAGGCAGAAAGGGCGACTAATTGTGTGCCGTGTAGATTGAATTTTGAAACCTCGTCGGCAGTGAGAATGCCGTCGTTGGCTTCTTCCGGAGTCTTTGTGCCGTCCCAAGTGTCTTCTGCATCAGCAAGAGCTACACCTGCACGCATCATAGAATTGCCTGCTGCTAAATTGTGATGTTTGAAGAAGGGTACTTTTAGCGCTGTTATTTCATTTGAAATGAAGAATCCGTGAGTGGCGAGATGAACCACATCTGGCTTTTTTGTTAACTGGCTACGCAGTGTTTCTTCTGTGGCTTCTGTGCGCACTTTTACGGTAAGAGGATGGCCTGTGAAGGTCTTTTCTATCTGCAAAACTTCAGATTGTGTGAATGGGAGATATTTGAAGTGGTAGCGTTTGGAAGCACGTTCGCTGAAATCATCGATAGCTGTGTCTTCGTCACCGCGTGCATCGTTGATGTTACCTTGGTTCACCTGTTCCCTTTGTTTGTCAGAATAGTATATATCGCCCATGACAAGTATAGATTTTGGGTGATGTTCTTCTGTTTTGGTCAATAGTTGTGCCGTCGTTGTAAGTGGACAGAGATCGTAATGATCAGTGAGGTAACTTCCATCTGGGCAAGCAATGGCAGCAAAGGCTATGGCAGAAAGTAAGCCCTGGGTGCCATAATACACCTTCTTGATACCATTTAACTCCGTCTCGAGGGGTTGCCAAAGCATGGCGTAGAGGTCGATAGCCTTGTCATTATAGAGTTTGCGAGCTATGGCAGTGGGAGTTTTTACACCTAACGCTTTTAATTTGGTGAATAGAGTGTCTGCTAGGACCAATGGTACAGCTTTTGGTTCTTTGCATGTGGGCGTAAGAACCAATGCCATCCAATATGGATATGCAAATGTGAACTCCACCGCAGCTTCACCGTTTTTTAACTGTTTGCATACTTTCTGCCATGTGGCATCAAGTGGTGTCTTATTACGATAAGGTGCAGATTGTTCTACAATCTCTCGCTCTAAGAGGTTGATGCGCTGTTGGTAGGAAGTGTTTAGTGCATATTTCTTGTTGATTTCATCTTGGGCGTCATTGAGAAAATCGTATTTTATGGCCTTTTGTTCTGAGCGTAAAGTGTTGAGAGAATCTACCAACGATATAAGATTCTTGTCATTAGACTTCAGAATAGCCTCTCGTGTTTCACGTTGTGAGCGCAGTTGTATGCCCGTGCGGTATAATACAGCATTGTAGACTTCGGAAGCAATTTGCTGTTTGTCTTTCATTCCTGCAAGACAAGTTGAGAGCCATGCAGAAGGGTCGCCATAGCTCTCCATGAAAGCATTTTGCTCCTGCTCGGTGAGCATGGGGAAGTTGCGGCTCATGATCTCTTTCACAGCCTCATAGTGCTTGCGGGCATATGGAAGCATTTCTTTATAATCATGCTGAGCCAAACAGAGGTTGCACATGAGATTGTAGAGAGGCAACTTGGAATTGGCTGTCGCATGAGCATCTTCTTCAAAAGGCTTGATGTCTTGCGTGTACAGATTTTTAGCTTCGCTATATTGCTTATTCTTCAAATAGAATTCAAAGAGTTTTATGCAAATATTCTTATATTCATAAGGGAAAACATCCTTGCACTGTTCTTTGTGCATAATCATATAGTTGAAGGCCTTTTCCTTGTCTGGCTTTAGGTATAGATAGTAGTTTTCAAATGCATCAAGCATATTGAAATACCAGATTTGCTTGTTGAATTGTGGCAGTTGGTCTTGCAGTTTGTTTAATTGGGTTTCAATTGAAGCAAGTGTATCGAAATTATCATCGAAATTTTTCCAAGATCTTGCCCATGCCATCCGTTGATCTTCAGACATCTGGTCTGTGTTGACCTGTTTTTTGATGTTAGTACCTTGAATATAGAAGCGGATTAATTCGCAATACAATCTGACACCATAAACAGACATGAATCTTGGTTCTTGTCCGTTTTGTTGTCCGATGCTTGTCGTCATCTTTGCGATGAGCGCAAAGTATTTTAAGAGGGTGTCTGTGTTGTCATTGTTTTTAGGCATCAGGTCATAGATTCCCCACAGAAAGTCAAGCATGTCTGTGGTATAATAGTTGAGGTTTTGTTGTTCGAACATTTCGAGATCTTCGTTCATCAGTTTATAGGCAGTACTCATGTCGTCAAGACCATACATGTAGATGTTGTAGCGTTTGATCAACAGGTTGATGTATGTATTTGAGAATCCGGAGTCTTGCCAATGGCATATATCTATGCCTTTATTGACCATGCTTAATGCTTCCTTAATTCTACCTTTAGAGTAGAGCCAATCAGACGCAAGACCATAATTTATCGGAATGAAATCGAGAGAGTCTGTATTGGTATCAAGTATCTTTCTTGCTTTTGCGTATACGCTTTCTTGTTCTTTTTCTGTTCCTTTGATGACGGTTAGAACGCTCAATTTTGATAGTAAAAGATAGGCACGTCTTTGTGTCAATCCTTCGTCTTTTGACTCGTCATAGGCTTGTTGGAAGAGCTTGGCGGCAAGTTCGAAATTGTTGGCTTCGTTTTCAAGGTTCGCATAATCTCCCAATACATCGGTATGATCGATGTTTGCCTTCTTCATTTGTTCAATGACTGTTGGGTATTGCTTGCGTGCAGCCTCGCTGTCGAAAGAACCTAACAAGTTTAGTTCCATGGCCTTCTCTTGCAGATAGATGTATGATGAAGCTCCGTATCTCTGTTCTGTGTCTTCACATACATGCTTCTGAATATTGGTGCCTGTTTGCAAATCACGTGTCCCCATGTATACGTCAAGTGCCATGCGACGACCAAGTAAAATGGATACGAAGTCTTTGCTATGGTTTTTGGCGTAGTATTCAGCTATTGGTTCAACTTTTTCTTTGTAAACTTGTGGCATAATGTCCTTAAGAGAACCATAAAGCATATAGCGCACATAGGCAGCCTTCATGTTGTTTTCTCCCCATGCTTTTGCTACTGCTTCATCAAAGATCTGTGATGCTTCGTTGAAATCATTTGGGGCATAGATAGCTACAATCTCGCATATATGCAATGCCATTATAGAATAGTATGGACATTCCTCACCTAAATATTGTTTGAATGAATCTAATATGGAACGCCACATGAAAACGTCTTTAATGTCCTTGCCTCGTGAGGCAAGCATGCTCCAATAGTTCAATTTTCGCAATATGGTTGATAGAGTGCCCTGACCATAGTATTGAGAGGAATAGTCGTAGAACACTTTGAGAACATCAATATTATCATCGCTGATGGTGTTGTAATTCTCTCTGGCACTCTCTGCACTTACGTAATATTCGATAACTTCAGGATGACCAGGCTTGAACAGTTTTAGATAAGTTTCTTCTGCGAGTCTGAAGTAATGTTCTGCATTATGCAGAATACCCGTGTTGGAATTGTGACTATAATAAGAATCAGACAAAAGTTCTATTTTGTTGAAAGCCACTTCTGATTCGAGAAGAGCTGAAAAGGAACTCTTCGCAGCGCCTAAGCGTGTGTAAAGCCATGCACGCATATGACTTGGTGTCTTGTCGGCAAATGGGTAGAGCTTAACAGCCTCCTGTTCAGTCTGCAATACCTCATCGTAAAGGTCGGGCGAATTTATGAATGTCTCAAGTTGAGAAACGTCAAACTTTAGTAATTGAAACAGACATACCAAAGCTTTGTTCTCTTTGTTGCTGTTCTTTTGCGCAGCTACTTTCTGTTCTCTGATGAGGTCATCCATCAAAGGATAGATGTTTTCTATGTTGCTGCGGCAATTCATCCATAAATATTTACACCACCCTGTAGTGACGTTTTCTCTGCCCAATTGCTGTTCGGAATAGTGATACAGTGCTTTAAGGGCTTGAAGTGTGTGCACGAACTTATAGTCCTTGCCGTCGGTCTCTTCGAAGATGGCATAGGCTTCCACCTCAGGAATTTGTTTACCTACGGCATGAATCAACATCATGGCTTCGGGTTCTCGCAGCTCATCCATAATTGCAAAAGCCGCTTCACGGAGCAACTGTGATTCATTGAGATTTTCTACCTTTGGATAGTGTTCTTTCATCCATTGGCGGTGTTCCTCAATGTATTCGTATGCTGACTGGGCATGAAGCCACATGAAACTGCTTAAGAAAAGCAGAGTCAACAGCCATTTTTTGAAAAGGGATGTTTGTGTCATGATTATATATTTTCTGTTGTTTATTGTTCTGTGGCATCGAGTAATACAAATGGTGCCCAATAGAAAGGTTCGGGATAATCTTTACGTACGTCGTTTACGGCATGCTTGAAAGCCTGCTGTTTTGTTTCTCCTTGCATCCAGTAACGGTAGAAGGAAGACATCAAAAGAGATGTTGATTTATCATTAACACTCCATAAACTCACCAAGAGCGATTTTACGCCTGCTTGCTTGAACCCTCGTGGCAGTCCGAATACTCCCTCGAAGGAATAGTTGCCTAAAGCAGTCTCACATGCAGAGAGAGTCACAAGTTGAGTGCCGTTGAGATCCATTTGTGCCACTTCATTGGCAGTGAGGATTCCGTCGTTAGCTTCATCGGGTTGTTGTACTCCTGTCCATGTGTCCTCTGCACCTGCAAGAGCGATACCTGCACGTTGCATGGAATTTTCTATCGCTTGCGAATAGTGTTGGAAGAAGGGCACTTTTCGGGCTTCGTCGCTTTTGGCAATGAAGAAACCATGGGTGGCAAGATGAATCACGTCGGGCTTTTTGTCCAGCAAATTGCGCAGGTTTTGCTCTGTCGCTTCAGTTCCCTCTTCAAGTGTCAATTGGCGGTTTTTTATTATACTACTCAAGTCTTCTATCTCTTTCTTTGTGAAAGGCAGATATTTGAAATGATAGCGTTTGGCACCACGGTCGCTGAAGTCGTCGATGGAGCCATCTTCCTCACCGCCACGTGCACCGTTTATGTCACCGGCAGCCACCTGTTGTCTCTGTTTGTCAGTATAGTAGATGTTGCCCATCGCCACAACAGACTGTGGAAGTTGCTCCTTCTGTTCCTTTACTATTTCTGCAGTGCTGGTCAATGGACAGAGGTTGTAACGGTCACTGAGGTATTTTCCGTCTGGGGTGCTGATGGCTGCAAAGGCAATGGAGTAGAGCATACCTTGAGTTGCATAATACACTTTGCTCACACCTTTGAGTTCTTTCTCAAGAGGTTGCCATAACATACCGTATAGATTGATGGAAGGATTGTTGTAGAGTTTGCGAGCTGTAGCAGCAGGTGACTTCGTGTTGAGACTGAGGATGGCGGCTTTTAGAGTGTCAATATTTGTAAGTGTGACAGGAGTAGGAGTCTCGCATCCTGGTTTCACCACTAAAGCCATAATATTTTTTTCAGCAATAATAAACTCGATGGCAGCTTCTGATGGCTGAAGTCTGTCGCGAATCTGTGTCCACGAAATATCTTTCGATATTGCTTTCAAATAGGGTGTTGCTTGTTCGATAATCTGCCTTTCAAGGGTGCTTATTTCGTTGCGTTTCTTTGCTACCTCATTTAAGTAAGTATTGATAGCTTTTGCTTCTTGGAAATTAAAACCATTATTACTATGAGATTGATTAGGCAAAGCGGAAGGAATTTCAATCTTTTGTTCTGATTGTAGCTTTTTCAATTTATTAGCCATGCTGATAAGTTCTTTATCTTTCGATTGTGTAATAGCTTGTTGAAGAAGCCGTTGTGAACGGAGTTGGATACCTGTACTGTAAAGCACGGTATCGTAAACTTTTCCTGATATTTTCTTCTGGTTGGGATAAATGGCAAGGCATGAAGTTGGCCAAGAAGCAGGATATCCCACAGTACTAATGATATATTCTTGCTCTTTTTGGGTAAGGAAACGGAGATTATTATCATAGATAGATTGACAATAAGTATAGAACTTTTCTGTGTATCTCCACATATCTTCAGAATTGTTCAGATGTTGGCTTATTGCAATCATTCGAGAAATTATAGACATTTTGTTCTCAATGGATTGCGTATTGTCTTCTTCAATCTTTTTTATAGCTTGAGCATAATAAGTTTTTGCTTCGTAATATTTTCCGTTCTCTCTGTATAGATCCCCAAGATTTATGAGTGTTTTTAGTTCCTCAATAGGAAAGTGATTCCTAGACAGTTGCAAATGTTTCTTGAGATATTCTTCAGATTTCTTGAAACTGGGTTCTATGTGTAAATAATACTCTTCTGCAGTATTGAGTAGTTGAAGATAGTATACGTTTTGCTGAAAATTTGGAACTGCCTTTTCGATTGTTTGTATATATTGGTCAATGGTACTTAAAAGTGCGATGATAGACTCGGTAGGCTCAAAAAACTCTTCAACTTCTTTTTTCCTTGTTTCCGTTAACTTACTGAAGTCTATTTTCTTTTTCAATTTTGCATAATATTCGCACCAATACACTGCTTTATTTAATAAATATGAAAGATATTTAAGTTCGTATTTCTCGTCAAAATTATTTAGTTTAGCAATACTGATGGACATAGTACCAATAAGATTGAAATATCTATACCATGTATAGACATCATCGTACTTGTTGTCATAGTAGTTGAAAATAGCACACAAGTAATCAAGCATTTCTGTTGTATAAGTGTTCTGATTCTGTCGTTCAAAGTCTTCCATATCCTCATTGATCAGCTTGTATGCCATGCCCTTGTCGTTTAAGTTGGAAAAATATATTGAATAACGGAGTGCAGCAAGAGCAATGTACACAGATGAAAACCCTTGCTTTTGCCTTTTACAAGTGGCAATACCTTTATCTATCATGTCCAATGCTTGTGCATATTCAGCTTTATCTCTGTAATAGCAAGCGGCTTGGTAAAAATTATCTGGAAGAAAAGACAACGTATCGCTATTTGTGTCAAGAATCTTCTTGACACGTTTGAAAATCGTTTCTTGTTCTTTTTTTGTGTTTTCTAAATGTTTTAGCGCATAAAACTTTCTGAGTAGCAAGTGTGCGCATTGATGGTTTATTCCTTGTTTTGCGGCCAAGCGATATGCCTCTTGACTTAATTCTGCAGCATGTGCATAGCGCTCCCCTTGTTGCTCTATGTTGGCAAAATGGTCAATGGCATTGACCATATCCATTTTTGCAGCTTTCATCTGTTTTATAACTTGAGGAAATTGTTTGCTTGCCGATTTGTTGTCAAATTGTCCGAGTAGCAACAGTGCATCTTCTTTCTCATTGAGATAAAAGGGAGATGTCTCTCCGTAGTGAGCTTTCAAATCCTCACACACTAATGATTTAAACTTGTAACTTTGCTCATTGAGCTGGATATCGTAGAGATAATAGGTAGTGAGCATCCTACCAAGTAGGATGGATATGATACTGGAGTCGTGATGACGTTCGTAGATGTTGGCTGCGTGCTCTATGGCTTGCATGGCTTCCTTTTGCTTCAAATTTCTCAATTTTCTATACAACCCTACGCGATAGCAGGCTGCCTTCAGACTGTCGGAACCACATTGATGGTCTACAAGCCTGTTGAATTCATTCTCTGCTAACTTGTATTTCTCAGGTGAATTAGGAGCCAATAGACTTGCCAGATGGTTTACGAATCCGATGAGGTAGGTATTGGTGGTGCCAAGATTGTTTTTGAGGCAAATTAGATAAGCATTATATAGATAACTGATGTCTACTTTTTGTCCCATTCTTGCCCTTGCTTCTTCTCGTTCTAAGGGTTGTAGGACTTGATTTATGTCACCATGGGGGTAGTATTTTTGAACATAACGGCAGAAAACTTGATGCATTTCCTCTTCGTCTTTCCCGAAAAAGAAGTGGGGCGTCTGAGGATTTTCCCATGTGCAATAAAGGTTCATAAATTCAGGATGACCTTGAGGATAGATATACAGATACTCTTGCTCTGCCATGCGGAAATAATATCCGGCATTGCTCATAATGCCATCGTGTAGTTCGTACGTATCATCATATTTGACTTGCTCGCATTGGTAGGCGATATCGGCATCCATCCCATTCATATTACTCTTAGCCAACGCCAATATGGCATATAACCATGATTTGGTCCTTTTCGGCAAATCTTGAGACTTTAAAAGTCGCACAGCTTCTTTTTCCGTTTTCAGAACATATCTGTATAAATCAGGATTGCATACAATATTCGCCCAATTGGAAATGCAGAAGCGGGTAATTTTAAACAGACACGCCAATGCCTCATTCTCCTTGTTGCCTGTTTTGTCAGCAATGCGCTGTTGCACGATGGCAGCATCGGTGAATTGTGGTTCTACATTTTGCATGTCGCCACTTAAATACAGCCAGAGGAATTTGCACCATCCTGTGGTGGGGTTGTTCTCTCCCAAATGCGACACGGCATATCCATAGAGCGCTTCCAATGCCTGGATGGAGTGGCGATATTTAGTGTCCGCCATGCGTTGCTCTGTTAAAGACGCATAGCTTTCCACTGCGGAAACTTGCCTTCCCACGGCATGGAGCAATGCAATTGCTTCAGGCTCTTGCAGATGGTCATAAACAGCGAAAGCCGCCTCTCTCAGCAATTGTTCTTCACTGAGAGATTCGGCTTTCGGATAGTATTTCTTCATCCATTGGCGGTGCTCACTGATAAGTGTGTCAGCCTTAGTCTGCGACAAAGCTGACATCGTCCAACATAGCAGTAGCAGCAATACGGACAGATATCTTTTCATATACGGAATTTAATGGTCGGACTTATGGCTTTTGTGGGGCTGCGCCTTGTGACCCTTGTTTGCCAGCCTTTTGTGCTTGTGCAGCCTTCATTGCTGCCATTTGTGCAGCTTGCGAACCAGCTCCTGCTGCAGAGGTCGTGGCTGTGTTTAAACCTAACTTGTCTATCAAGTCGCGAGTTATGATGCTTGCTGGTGCCTTGAGGGTAGTGATAACCCACGATTTCGACATTTCGTCCCAACGTTGGTTGGAAATTGTTTGCCAACTAGTTTCGAGGAATCCCTTCTGTGGTTTTAGACTCTTGCGATACTTACGGTCGGCTTTCCAGTTATTCTTGTAGGCTTCTGTAGCTTCACAGGTTTCTTTTAGTGTTATATCTAGTTTGTACTCGCCTGTTCCCCAACTATTGCGGTAGTTGTCATTCTCGTCGCGGTGTCCCATGAATGAGCGTGGAACGATGAAGCTCTCGCCCAACACCTTGTAGGCTGAGGGCTGTCCTGCCTTGCGTACATAGTGCAGGAATCCCTTACTGTCGAGTACGCTCTCGTCTACAGGAATGTTGATGGCGAAGCGGCCAAGCTCTTGATCTTTCTGCAGTTGTACGATCTCGTTCATCCATGATGACAACAAACGGATGTCCATGGAGAGTGTGAAGTTCTTGCGGTCTTTGAACGAGTAGGGAATATCAAGGGTGGTGTTTGGCAGGTTGCTACGTGTTGGACTGATGATGAGCGTATCAAGCACCAACTCAAACTTTGAGTGGTTGATGATACGGTTTATTTTCGAACGGTCTATGTGGCATGAGATGTAGAACAGAGTGTCTTGACCTTCCTTGCGTAGGCATCCGATGCCATCGAAAGTCATTCCTTTTGGATCCATAGCTCCATCGAAAGATGTTTCTTTGTAGAAATCGTTCATCTCCGAAACCGTGCTTATTCTTGTCTGATACACGTTTTCTTTCTTCACCATCTCTGTCCATTCCTGTTGGTGGCGTGTGTTACTAGTGAAGAGTGAGCCGATGGCATTGACACCCATGTCAATAAATGATGATACATAGCCGGATGCAATGCCATTTGAGGCATTCTTGCTGGCATTGTAGAGGTCAGCAAGATATCCGCGTGATTCTGCTTCAGAACCTGTCTCTTATACACATCTGACGCTGCCGACGACTTAATAGGTGTAG